>Ga0105092_10000100_pt1 | contig 39301 bp, 38 predicted proteins | sample PPLLak2March2015_FD_87021 | JGI IMG/M metagenome (GOLD analysis project Ga0105092, IMG submission 87021) | Freshwater sediment microbial communities from Prairie Pothole Lake near Jamestown, North Dakota, USA - PPLs Lake P7 Core (1) Depth... | ecosystem: Environmental > Aquatic > Freshwater >... | reverse complement strand
CATAAATCGGGAAATAAGCATATCAATAATATTACCCCTTGTCTTTTATCTATTTCGAATTTTCTTTCCTTAACTTGACGCCTGTGCCAGGAGAGGGGATTCTTGTCAATTGTAAATATTTTTTTATCATTTAAAGATTATTTTTCGGAATTTAATCGAGTTCCATTTTTATTTTGGACAGCAGTGTGTTTTGCTATTAATTATTTTTCAATAAATAATCTGTAAGTGTGAGAGGTTTGTGTTTTTTGAAGTAATTATTGTCGTTAGGTCCCCATATATTATCCCATAGTTCGTCGTGGTTTACGTTATACTTTTCTTTATCACGCTTCTTCCCTCTTTCAATCGATTCATCCAAAGGTACATCAAGCCATATGGAAAAATCAAAGTAGTGTTTTAATTCATTACGCAAAAGCCCGATACCTTCGATTATAATATATTTGAGTAACTGTAATTGCTTTTGATGTGTAATTTTATTTTCATTCCAATCGTAGACATCATAATGTATTGTATTTTTTCCTGCATGTACTGGTTTAAGCACCTGCTTTGTTAATCTTGACCAATCAAATCCATTCCAATCTTCAGAGCGTTCTGATATACGGTTAATTATAAAATCATCCAGCTTGATAATAACTGCATTTTTCAATACATCAGCAAGCTTATTTGCAACGGTACTTTTTCCTGAGCCGCCAAAACCGGAAAGAGCTATAACAAAACGGCTTTTGCTTATTGATTTGCTGCGTATTGATAATAAAAGATTTTGGAAAGAATTATTATTGCTCATATGCAAATTTAAGAAGAAGATTTATGGAGTGTAGTAACGATTACGATGCCGCGTTCCTATTTCTGTTTCCAAAGAAACTCTTTGTTGCAGACAGGTTTTATGATTTGTCTGTTTACATATTAATCACTTATGCCGGGAAATTTAAAAGGGGTAATTCGATAATTCAAATCTAGAGTATTTTATGCAAATACAAAAAGATGAAAATTCTTTCTTATTTATATCCGTAACCTCCTGATATCAGCATTCGCTTCATCGGCCTGTTTGTTAAAGCCAGGTAAACTTACTGCAGTCAGGGATCTTCGACTTTTCTATGTGTAATTGTAAATCCTCCGGTCATCTTAAGCTGACGCTTGTGTCAGGTCAATTTCAGTTAATCTAAGTTCTTTCTTTCTCTGTCATACAAATCAGTTAATCCAGGTTTTTCCATATCCACAAACTAAGACCTGACACTGCCCTGGAACGCCTGCCTGCTGCAGTCAGGGTTACTGCACTCCATACACTCTATACACTCTATACACTCCATACACTCCATACACTCTATACACTCCAAACACTCCAAACACTTATTTACTATTTGTTATCCTGTATATTTTATCATCACCTGATTTTGCATCACCTCTGCCGTCTCTATTGCTTGTAGAAAAGTATATTGCGCCGTCGGGACCTTCTGTAATTTCCCGGATTCTGCCAAAATCTATTTCAGGCATTTTTTCGAATGATAATACTTTAGTCGGATCATTGGGATCAATTATAACTCGTATTATCCCCTCTCCGCGTAAACAGCCAAAGAAAAAGTTATTTGTGAATTCAGGAATTACATTGGAATGATAAAACATACCCGATGCAGGTGCTTCTGCGGGAGTAAACTCAAGCACAGGATCAACCATACCTTCTTTATGTGCCCTATGGTGAACCTCGGGCCAGCCGTAGTTCTTACCTTTTACAATAATGTTAACTTCATCTCCGCCCCCGGGTCCATCAAAACCGGATGGTCCGTGCTCTGTTGAGTATAAAATTTCAGTACCCGGATACCAGTCTATTCCCTGTGAATTGCGGTGACCAAGTGTCCAGATGGGTGAATTTGGAAATGGATTATCGGATGGAACAGAACCATCAGGATTAACTCTAAGCAATTTTCCATGAAGCATTTTCATATCCTGAGCAAATTCCCTGTCAGTAGCATCACCGATAGTAATATACAGCTTTTTATCCGGTCCGAATCTTAATCTGCATCCGGCATGATTCTGAGCTGCAGGGAGCTTATCAAATAGAGTGATATCCTTAGAAACTGTATTACCATCATCCCTGTAACGCTCAATTTTTACGTATAGATCGCCGTCAGTTTCGTAAGCATAACTTATGTATATAAATTTATTACTTAAATAATCAGGGTCAACTGCTAATCCCATCAATCCTTCTTCCGAGCCGGTGGAAACATCAGTCAAAGTTAAGATAGGTGCGTGGCGTAAAGTGCCATTCTGGATAACCCTCATATGACCATTACGCTCGTTAACAAGCATCCTGTCAGGACCTGTAAAGACAATGCTCCATGGCACATAAAGCCGCTCAACAAATGGCTCTACTTTTATGGAATATTTGCCATCACTGTCCTTTTTGATATCCGGTTGTTTGGTTACTTCCTTTTTATCCCCTGAACAAGCAATAATATTGATAAAAAGGTATATAATAAAGAAAAAATTCAAATTCAGCATATGTTTTTGTTTTATAGTCATTAATTATATTACAATTTAGAAGGGAAAAGAGTTCTGGAGTCAGGAGTCCATGAGTCGGGAGTCAGTGAGTCTTATATGGGTATTGAGTTTTAATAATGACAATTAATGATGATTTCCGACTTTTTTGATGATGTCAGGTTATTAGGGAGTAGTGGTGATTATTCTTATTTACTTTAAGATTGTTATGTTAAAATCTATTCCTACTTGAAAGACCAACCTGACATTGCCCCGAAGAGTTCTGGAGTCAGGAGTCCGGGTGTCTTGTATGGGTAGTAATTTATAATAATGACAATTAATGATGATTTCCGGTTTATTTGATGATGTCAGGTTATTAGGGAGTAGTGGTGGTTATTCTTATTTACTTTAAGATTGTTATGTTAATATCTATTCCTACTTGAAAGACCAACCTGATATTGCCCCGAAGAGTTCTGGAGTTAGGGGTCGATGAGTCGGGAGTTAGAATGTCTTATTTGGGTACCCCGGTCTTTGTAGTATAAAAGTAAAGTTAATATTATTGAGATACTATGTTATTTTCGAAAATCTTGTAGTTTTTCTAAATAAAGCCATGTATTTACGGAACAAAACGTTTTCAAGATACTATAAATTATTGTAAACACGATTTGTTAAGGTATTAAATGCTGATTAATTTTGAATTGCATTACTGTGATAATCACAGTTAAATTATCAGTTTATTGATAATTCATTTATACCATTTAAATAATAGAATATTATGATTACTCAACTTGTATTATTCGCAATCCTGTTAACATCCATTTCCTTATTTTATTTCCTGTTATATGAAGGGCTTTCAATTGGCAGATCAATGAAAATTCCTTGCAGCAGCATCAAGCATAACACCAACCACAAATTGTAAAAAAAATGCCAAAGCGTAACATTTTTTTACATTTAATTTCATAATTTTCTTATATATTATGAAACTTTATATATGATAATTACGTCTCAATTTAAAAAGGCAACCTTATTAATTTTTAATAACTTATAAGTTTTTATGCGAGTTTTAAAATTCATTTTATTAATAGTTACGGTTATGTTATTTTCACAAGCCGGCAGCGTTTTAGCACAACAGCCCACTAAGATAACGCTGAAGCAGGCAATTGATAACGCTGTGGATAAAAATATTTCCGTACAAAAAATAGAGAATAATATTGATATCCAGGAAGGCAATATTAGGGTTAAATACGGTAACCTGTTCCCTACCCTGTCATTGAACGGCAACTGGCAGAGAACCAATAATGCCAATGATAATGTATCTCAGAACATATTTAACCCGCTTACAGGCACATATACTACCGTTATTTCAAATTCTAACAGAACATCATTCAATTACAGCTTATCACTGCGTTCGGATGTTACCTTGTTTAACGGGTTCAGCAACTATGAAAGCGTTGATATTGCAAGAATGCAGCAATCGGTGAATTATGTTCAGCTTGAAAAAGTAAGACAGGATATTGCTTTAAAAGTAATTTCAGATTATATCGCCGTATTAAAGAACCAGCAAATAGTTAAGATAAATGAATCCAGCCTGGCTAATGCAATTGCACAGCTTGAAAGCATTAAATTATTTGTTGAAGCCGGTAAAAGAACAATGTCTGATGTTTACAAGCAGGATGTTCAGGTTGCACAGTACGAGCTTGCTGTAGAGCAATCAAAGAACAACCTGAACAAATCCATATCTGACCTCGTGTTCGACTCAAATCTTCCGCAGGACAGGCAATACACAGTAGCCGGAACGGAATTTTCACCTGACCTGACTTATGCAGTTGTTCAAACTTATGTACAGCAATATTCAAATCCCCAGCCAATAATAAATAATGCTTTGAATAACAGACGTGATGTTTATGCGGCAGAACAAACAATTGATGTCTCGGAATCAAATCTTGAATTGACTAGAAATGCTCTGATATTCCCTACTGTTTCAGGATTTTCAACATATGGATTATCTGCTCCGTCTGTTAATGACCTGACGAATGCAAGAACGTTTACTATCGGCTTAAACATCAGCTATCCTATATTCCAGGGATTTTCATTAGATGTTCAAAGACAGCAGGCTCAGATAAATTTAAGATCTGCTAATGAAGACCTTACACAATTGAGGAATCAAATCACGTTAGAAATAAATAAAGCAGTTCTGGACCTAAAATCACTTGCAAAGCAGATTGAAATATCGGATAGGACAATAAGATCAGCAGAACAGGACAGGATACTGGCAACCGAGTCATTCAGAGTTGGGTTATCTACTTTGCTTGATGTACAGACTGCAGAGACAAATTATAATAATGCATTGATAGAAAGGTCAAATTTAATTTTTAATTTCCAGCTGGCACAAAAACAGCTTGAATATTACCAGGGATTAATAAAATATTAGAAAGTTTAATCATCATCTAAAATGGCAGAAAATAAACCTATAAAGAAAAAGAAAAAAAGCAAAAAGAAATTAATTTTGTTTTCAGTTCTTGGTGCAGTTATTTTACTGATAGTTGTTGCAGCAGTTATTTCAAGCAATAAAGAAAAGCTTGTAACTATTCAGACTGAAAAAACAGGAAAAAGAGATATTACACAAATAGTATCCGGTACAGGAGTTATACAGCCCGATACAAAAGTAGATATCAGCGCAGAAGTAAGCGGTGAAATAGTATCCTTGCCCGTCAAAGAAGGCCAGGAAGTTAAAAAAGGCGAGCTTCTTGTAAAGATAAATGCTGAGATATACAGCCAGAGAATTCAGCAGCAGCGGGCAGGTGTAAATTTTTCCGAATCACAGGTTGAAGTAGCTGAAAACAACGTCAGGAAAACCGAGCTTGAGTACCAGAGGATACAGCAATTGTTCAACAGCGGGCTTGTATCCCAATCTGAGCTTGATAATGCACGCATAGCATTTGAAACGGCACAATCACAGTTGAAAAGCTCAAGAGCAAATGTAAATCAGAATGTAGCAATTTTAAGACAGAGTGCACAGGACCTTTCAAAGGCAACAATACGTGCCCCTATGAATGGTGTTGTTACGCAGTTAAATTCAGAGCTTGGTGAAAGAGTTGTAGGTACAATGACTATGGCAGGTACAACCATCATGACCATATCTGACCTTTCCATTATGGATGCTGAAATTGAAGTTAGTGAAACTGATATAACATTTGTTAAAATCGGCGATACTGCAAAAGTGCAGGTTGATGCTTTTCCTGATAAAGAGATAACAGGTGTTGTTTATGAAATATCAAACACTGCAAAATCAAAAGGTATTGGAACTCAGGAACAGATAATTAATTTTATTGTAAAAATAAGAGTGGTTGATACTGATGTTTTATTAAAGCCGGGAATGTCATGCAACGCAGATATAAAAGTTAATTCAAAAAGTGATGTGATTGCAGTGCCAATACAAAGCATAACGGCACGCAAAGATATGAATATGATGGAAGGAAATCAGCCCGAAGGTGACGATAACGGACCCAAAAGAGTCGGTGAAGATGAAAATAAGAAAAAGGAAAAACCCAAAGAAATAGTTTTTGTAGTTGAAAATGGCAACCCGTCAAAGGTCAAAATAGTGACTGTTAAAACCGGTATTAGTGATGACAGGTATATTGAAATAACAGAAGGACTACAACCTGATATGGAAGTTGTGAAAGGTCCTTATAAAGCTATCAGCAAAGAGCTTGAAGAAAACACCAAAGTTAAAGTTGATAACGAAATAAAGAAGATAAAGAAGGAAGAGGAATAAGTTTGTTAAGTTTGTTAAGTTTGTTAAGTTCGTTAAGTTTGAGAATATAAACCCCGAAAGGGTGACATAATAGTAGAGATGATATTGCAAAAAATAATAAGAATCCCGAAGGGATGACATTATGGTAGAAAAGATTGACAATAGAACGAATGAATCCCGAAGGGATGATATTATGGTAGAAAGATTAATGATAGCAGTATATAGTTAAGTCGTGACGAAACGTACACTAGCAATAAGAAATTAAATTTTTACAATGCAGGAAATAATAAAAACTGACAACCTGGTAAAGCTGTATGTAATGGGCGTTGAAGAGCTTTATGCTCTTAAAGGCATTACCATGTCTATTACAAAAAACGAATATGTGGCAATCATGGGACCATCCGGTTCAGGTAAATCAACTTTAATGAATATTATCGGATGCCTTGATGTACCCACTTCCGGATATTACGAGCTTAACGGTAATAACGTAAGCGAAATGGATGATAATGAGCTTGCCGCAATAAGAAACAGGGAGATCGGGTTTGTATTCCAGACATTCAATCTACTCCCCCGCTCAAATGCTTTGCATAATGTTGAGCTGCCGCTGATATATTCGGGCATGTCAAGACACGAAAGATTAGAGCTTGCCGAACAGGCACTTGACCAGGTTGGATTAAAAGACAGGATGCTTCATAAACCGAATGAATTATCAGGCGGGCAAAGACAGCGTGTTGCAATTGCCAGGGCACTTGTAAACAAACCGTCAATCATTCTTGCTGATGAACCGACAGGAAACCTTGATTCGAGAACCGGTGATGAAATAATGCAATTGTTTGATGAACTGCATTCCAAAGGCAATACTATAATTCTTGTAACACATGAAGATTTTATAGCAGAGCATGCCGAACGCGTGATAAGGCTCAAAGACGGCATGATAGAATTTGATAAAGTAGTAAGACCGCCAAAAAATATAATTATAAACGAGATACAAGCATAAACTAAAAGCAGAGGTATTATTGAAACGGATATTTATCCCCATACTTTTATTTGCCCTTTTGAAAGTATCTGCAGCACAGGATTTTAACCAGGTACATACATTGATATCAGATGGAATTGCTGCAACATACAATATTGATTTTAATAGTGCATTATCGAAATTCCAACAGGCAAAAAATATTGCTCCAAATGACCCGAGAGGTCCGTTTTTCGAATCAACTGTTTATTTCTGGAAAGCTATGCTTACTAAAAATAAAACGGATTATGAAACATATCTTAACCTTTCCGATAAGATAATCGAAAAATGCTCGGAGACAATTGATAAAAATGAAAACGACCTTGATGCGCAGATGTATATGGGCTGGACCTATACTATCCGTGCTTTTTTGGTTTATACTGTAGATAAAAATGTTTTGAAAGCGGCATCCGATATTAAAGACGGAAATAAAGCTTTAACCTTTGTTGTCGAAAAAAATCCTAATTATTATGATGCTTATTTAGGACTTGGCGTATATAATTATATGATAAGCATGATACCGAGAAAGCTGCAATGGCTTACTTCCATTTTAGGTTATTCAGGAAACCGGGAAGAAGGCAAAAGACAATTAGAGACAGCTGCATCAAAAGGTACATATACATCAACCGAAGCAAAGTTTTATCTTACGCTTCTTTCATGGAGAGAAGAAAACTTTACCGCAGCAGAAGGTTATGCACACCAACTGACCGGAACATATCCTGAAAGCCCTGCAATATGGATGCTTTGGGGATTACTGCTTTCACAGCAGGATAAAACACAGGAATCTATAGAAGCATATGAGAAATCGATTGAGCTTAACAAAGGTAAAGAAGCGGATATAGTTTATAAATCTTCTTACGGAGCATTAAGCACTGCTTATTTCAGGTTAAATGATTTTGAAAAAGCCGTTGAATACGGCAAGAAGTTTATGCAGTATATTTCAAAAGATGACAGGTTAAATAACAGGTTATACAGCATTGGTGCTTCGCTTGAACTGCTTGGCAAAAGAAATGAAGCGATGGAATTTTATAATCAGAAAAGAACTGATTTCCCTGAAGATAATGAATGGGAAAAATATCATTTAAGAAGATTGAATATAAGAATAAGCCGTCCGCTCACTTACGTGGATTCATTGCTTATAACAGCGGATAATAACCGCTCTATCGGTAAGTATGAAGAAGCACTTGACGATTACCGGAAAATAAATGAACTTGACCAGATGCCGAATGAAGATGTTACTGTACAGGTAAATCATGGTGTAGGTCAGGTCTATTACAGGCAGAAGGATTATAATAAGGCAATTGAAAGCTTTAAAAGGAATCTGAACCTCCACCCTGCCGAAGAAAAATGGCTTGTTCCTGAAGCGTATTTCCAGATAGGAAGATGTTTATTAAAAATGGGTAAAATTGCCGAAGCAAAAGAATATTTCGATAAAGCTGAAGATATAGATTATGATTATGATTTCAAAGATTCAATGGATGGAAAGATTAAGAATGAGCTGGCGAAGAGTGAAATTAAGAATTAGAGTCAGAGAGTCAGAGAGTTGTGAGTTCGGGAGTTATTTGAGTTTATAAGACCCCCTCTTTCCCAAATTTTCCTTAGATCCCTTTGGGACTATTTGGGAAAGTAAATGACGGATGATTTGAAATCTCCTAATAAAACCTTACCAAATAGTCCCAAAGGGATCTAAGGAAAATTTGGTAAGGAGTGGTTTGCGATACAAAAAAAATAAATTATAAACTAAGTTTTTGAATTTTTTACTTGAAATAAAAGAAGGAATAATGATTTCCTTCAATGCTATAAAAGCCAATAAGATGCGTTCTATTCTGGCAACGCTGGGTATTGTTATCGGCATTATGGCAGTAACAATTTTACAGACTGCAATCGAAGGCATAAATCTCGCATTTGAAAAAAGTATAGCTTCGGTGGGTGCTGATGTTTTGTATGTTCAGAAGTTCGAATGGTTTGGAAAAGAGGACTGGGAGGTTTACAGGAACAGGAAAGACATTACAATGAAACAATATAATTATCTTGCCAATAACCTTCAGTCTGCAGAGTCAGTATGCCCGTCAGCGGGTGCGGGAGGTACTGTAACATACGGAGAATACAGCTCTGAAAATGTTATGATATTAGGAACAACAGAAGAATATCAAAGAACACTTGGAGTAGGAATAGATGAAGGCAGATTTTTCACAAAAAGAGAATCAGATGGCGGCTGGCCTGTTTGCATAATTGGTATGGATGTTAAAGAAGCGTTTTTCGCAAATGTCAATCCTATCGGTAAAACAATAAAAGTTAACGGCTATAATTTGAAAGTTATAGGTGTAAATGAAAAAATGGGAAGCATGCTCGGTTTATTCTCGCTTGATAACAGGATATTAATGCCTTTGAATAAGTTCTTTAAAATGTTCGGAACAAGACGGCAGCTTACAATAAATGTAAAAGCTGCCGGTGTTGAAGGCATTGAAGATACGAAAGAAGAGGTTAAGTCAATAATGATGCGTGCACGAAGGATTCCTGTGGGCGGTAAACCGGATTTTGGTATAAACCAGCAGGAAGCATTCAGGCAGACATATGACCAGTTGACCGGATTAATAAAAGCAATTGGTACAGCTATCACTTTATTATCTTTGATAGTAGGTTCAATTGGAATTGCAAACATAATGTTTGTATCGGTTAAGGAAAGAACAAAGGAAATAGGAATAAGAAAAGCAATTGGTGCAAAGCGAAGCACAATACTTGTACAGTTCCTGCTTGAAGCGGTATCAATATGCCTGCTTGGCGGATTTATAGGGCTTGCTATAGCTTTTCCGATAAGCTTAATGATTAATGCGTACCTGCTGCCGACTGCAATGCCGATGTGGGTAGTTGCATTAGCATTAGTAATTTCTGCAATTGCGGGAATAGTCTCCGGTTTCTTCCCTGCTTTCCAGGCATCGAAGCTGAATCCGGTGGATGCACTGCGTTATGAGTAGCAACATTCCCAATTGCGAGCTCAGAAACAGTTCATAAAGTTTATAAAGTTCTTAAAGTTTGTAAAGTAAAAGATGTTTTAAATATAAGAAAAGCGAAGCAATCTCATACATGATACGAAGGATATTTAAGCTATTAGTTTTAACAATAATATTACATGTATGTGGTACATGTTCATTATTATCTCAGGAATATTTTGATACTGCAAGCATTATAATAAAAAAAATATCGAAGGAAAGACCGGAGTTTTATAATATATCAGATACTTATGTTAAAACAGATGCGAAAAATCCTAATAACAGGATTGTCAGAGTAGATTTGGAAATACCGGAAACAACCGTTCTTAAATTAACAGTAACAGATACAACTGAAAACGATATAATAAACCTGATAGATGAAAGATCTTTGACAGCAGGAAGATACCGCGTCCGCTGGGAAATGGAGAATTATAAACCCGGCAGGTACTGGTGCGAGTTTGAAACTGACCAGTTCGTTTACAGGAAAGATTTTTTTATAAAATAGTTTATATATGCAGTCAATTAATATAGAATATTATATTTTTGCTTTCTTGTGGGCAATAGTAATACCTATTATCTGCTATTTTACTGCAAAGAAAAAAGATAAAAGTCCGTTATTCTGGATGTTCATGGGGATGTTTTTTGGGATATTTGCTTTATTATTTTTAACATCTCCAAGACACAGACTTAAAAATAAAAAGTATCCGGTAAACCATGAAGACAGGTTGAACAGCAAACTGAAATTATATGAAACAATGAGGGAAATTGAGGAAGAAAAGGGAAAAAGTTTACAGCAGAATTAGCCATGAAATTAAAATATTTAATAATAATTTCTGCTGCAGTTTGTTCTTTGTTTATAAATAATGTTCAAAGTCAGGTATCAAAGGATTCTCTTCAAGTAATATTAGAATATTTGGGAACAGATTCTGTTAAATTTCCACAAAATCCTTTTGGACCGGTTTCTGATTTAAAGCTTGAAATTAAACAGGATGCTTTTACAACGTTTACATTACTTAATGATTCGGGTGAGGTTGTTTGTGAAATGATTAGTGATACATTAAAAGCAGGTAAATATATTGTAAAATGGAATATTTCAGTTTTGAAATCAGGAATTTATTTCTACCGGTTAAAATACAGTGATTTTGCGGAGACGAAGAAAATAATGATTGTAAAATAAATATTATGTTTTCAAAAAGAATTTTCTTTTTTTTAGTTTTTATTTTATTTAGTAATATTGTATACAGCCAGATACACAAGGATTCATTGAAGGTTCAGATAAAATATCTTGGAATTGATACAAATATAACATATTTGAAACAGGTATATCCGAATCCTTTTTGTCATGAAATATGTTTTCAGTTTGCAATTGAATCAGATGACACTGTAACATTTAGAATTTATGATGAATCAGGTCAAACATTAGTATCAGAGTTAGTACATCAATTTCTGAAAAAAGGAGGATACAAGATATATTATTATGAAGCTAAATTATTTAATGGTATTTACAAGTATAATTTGATAACCGGCAATTTTGCTGATATAAAAAAAAATCTAGTTTTGTATTATGCAGATGATTGTCTTGAAATTGAAAAACACAGAGATGAAATCGATTCATTATTAATAAAAAAAATAAATATACCTCAAACATTTAATTTTTCATATGCTTTATTTGATTCAAGCAATAAAATTATAGATAATAATAGCTTTTACTATATAAATGGCGGGTTGTACGATGTTGTTTTAAACAAAAGAAAACTAAAAGATAAGAAATTATACTCCGGGAAGTATTATTATTCAATCAATCTTGATTCAAAAAAAGAAACGGGAAGTTTTGAAATCAAGGAAGAAAACGGAAGCTACAAAATTATAAACTAAAATGAACCTTAAAGAAAGCTTAATATCAGCCCTTCAATCAATCCGCAGCAATAAGCTGAGGGCATCGCTCACCCTGCTTGGAATTATAATCGGTGTGTTCTCCATCATCGGTGTAATGACACTACTTGATGCATTGCAAAAGGGATTGGACAGCGGATTAAGCCAGCTTGGTTCAAATACTTTCCAGGTGCAGAAAAATCCCGTTATGATGATGGGCGGTCCCGGCAGACAGAGAAAATATGAAAGACGCAGAGATATCACAATGGATGAGGGCTATAGATTAAAAGAGCTTGCTACTTTACCAAAACTTGTAGGTCTGGAAGACTGGCTGGGAGCCAAGGTTATTAAATATGATAAGTACCAGACAAATCCTAATGTTTCATTAGGCGGCGTTACTCCTGAATTTCTTGAAGCAAACTCATATACTCTAAGTGATGGCAGGTTCTTCACTGAAAATGATATAAATTCCGAGAGAAGGATTGCTGTTGTGGGATTTGATGTTGTCGAAAAAATATTCCCATTCACAAATCCACTTGGTAAAGAAATCGTAATTGATGGAAACAAATTTGAGATAGTCGGATTGCTTGTACCAAAAGGTGCCAGCTTAGGTCAAAGTTCGGATAACCTTGTTCTTGTTCCGATTAAAACTATTGATAAGCTTTACACAGGACGCAAAAGGCATTCAATTAATATAACCGTTACATCGCAAACAAAAGAAATGCTTGATGAGACGGTTGAGCATGTAATCGGTTTAATGAGACAGGTAAGAAGAGTACCCCCGGGTGAAGATAATGATTTCGAAATATTTTCAAATGAATCACTTATAAAAGAAGCAAACAATTTCACCAAATATTTTAAATACGGAGCAGGTGTAATTTCATTCATAGCACTCGTTGCTGCGGGAATCGGCATTATGAACATAATGCTTGTTACAGTTACCGAAAGGACGAAAGAAATCGGAATTCGTATGGCTATAGGTGCAAAACGAAGTAATATTCTTTCACAATTTTTGTTTGAAGCAATATTTTTGTGCGAGTTTGGCGGTGTAGCGGGAATTATACTTGGCATTGGAGCCGGTAATATACTTGGAGCAGTACTAAACACACCCGTTACAATTCCATATGATTGGGTTGTGATTGGTTTAATTGTATGTTCGGCAATCGGAATATTGTTCGGCACATACCCTGCTTATAAAGCAGCCAAGCTGAACCCGATTGATGCGTTGAGGTATGAATGAAGAATTAAAAATGAAAAATTAAGATTTTTTACCCCGTTTATTGCGGGGTTTTGTTTTTAATAGAATAAAATTGGTTATTTTAGTTAGTGATAAAAAACTTTATATTTAAATGAGGAAATATCAATGATTAAGCACTTACAAATAAAGAATTTTAAATCAATAAAAGAACTTGAGTTTGATTGCTCAAGGGTTAATTTATTTATTGGAGAACCGAATACAGGGAAAAGTAATATATTGGAAGCGATTGGGATATTCAGTTTGCCATACTCTAAACAAATTACTGATTTTGTGAGATTATCGAAATTTCATAATTTATTTTATGATAATGATTTAAATAATACTTTTCAAATAAATATTGAACATTCGGATTTTAAGAGAATAAGTATTAATCCAATTATTCATGATTATAAAATAATTCAGTTACAATGTATTAGTGACTCGAATATGAAATTTAAATATGAATATGATTTAAACAACATAAATTACATTTCTAGAATAGATCATGATTTAACTTCAATAAATGATAATCCTATTAAGTTTTATAGATTTAAAAGCTTATGGGAATTTACCGCTATTGAACCGGTATATTTAAAACCCCCATTTGGTGATAATTTACTAGAAATAATAAAGAATAATTTAGACATCGATGAATTTTCTAATAGTATATTCCAAAATGATGGGTATAATCTTTATTTAAGATCAGCAGATCACCAAATAGAAATATTTAGATCTTCAAATGAAGGTAGATCTATTGTATCTTTACCGTATGCATTATCATCAGATACTTTTCAAAGAATGATATTTAATAATGCCATTTTAGAAAGTAATAAAAATTCATCAATAATCCTTGAAGAACCTGAAGCTCACGTTTTCCCATATTACAATAAATTTCTAGCTGAAAGAATTGCTAATTATAACACTAATCAATTTTTTATAGCTACTCACAACCCTACATTTCTGGCAAATATTGTTGAACAAACACCAGATGAAGAACTGAAGGTATTTATTACTTACAATGAAGATTTTCAGACAAAAGTCTTCGAATTATCCGGAGATAAACTGATGGAAACATATAAAATTTACGGTACGAATATGTTTGGCAATTTGGATAAAATTGTTAAGTATTTAGATAAGATTATAGAGAACGAATACAATAATAATAAATGAAATACATAGTTGAGTGTTTCAATGATCAATGTTTGTTGGAAGCTTGTGGGATTGTTCCTACTTATAACATAGATCATAATTACGACCAAGGCAGAGAAGATGTTTTAGATAAACTGGTAGCTGGTAAAAACCTGATTGGGTTAATTGATTATGATAAAGGAATTACACATAAATATTTCGATATATGCCACTATAAATCTAGAATATCAAATGAGATTGATATTTACATCGACGAAGAGAGAAGCAATCATCTCGTCGTATTCAAGAGAAAACTTGAATCGATGATAGTCTGTGAAACAGTAAAAACATCAAGTTTAAGTACAGCATATAAATTAGGGTTTAAGAAAAACACAGAAAAAGAATACCATGATATTAAAGCTAATCAGAAAAAATTAAATAATTTAAAAAATCTCTTTCAAACATTAATTCTTCGTAGTCCTGAACTTCAAAATTTAAAATATTTTCTAATCAACAACTAAATTTTTCTGTTTTATTAAGTCACCTTACGCACTTTCGGCAAATTCAGTCCTGAGCGGAGTCGAAAGACAATAGTTATAATGATTCGAAATATTTTGGTGAATATAAACCCTGTATTATCAGCTATCAGAGATTATCCGTATCTACTTTACTATTGTCCTTCGACTCCACTCAGGACAGATTTTGATTAATTGCGTAAGGTGAGTTAATAAATCACAAACCATAAAACTTGTCACTCAAGATTATACCTATAATCAATCCAAAAACATAATTTATATAATCTTCAACTTAACAAACCTAACAAACTTAACAAACTTAACAAACTTAACAAACTTAAGGAACTTCTCTTGACATTTCAAACTTATATCTTTAATTTTCGGGAAAATTTTTTGTAATTATTGTATTTTATTAAATTACATATAGATAGAATTAACAGCTTAAAGTTTGTCGCAAAGTTCATCTGGGTACTGCATAATTTTCTCAGGATGGAATGTTACCGCAAGCTTTGCAATAAGCTATACTGGAAGAAGCTTGAGCCCGGTACTCTCCCCTATACTACGAGGTTCTGGGTCATCGGGATTTCTGTGCTTTCTGCTGTATGGCTTGCATTTTTCTTTGATCCTATCGACCCGGCAAATTCAAATTCTACATCTGCCATTATGAACCGCATATCTAAAATTTTTAGAAAAACTGAAGTAACATTTTATTCTCTGGCTTCAGTTTTCGGAAAAGTTTATAATCATATCAAAATACTCATATTTCGCAATTTTGGTTTTATAGATAATATTTTTCTCCGGCAATCTCAGGAAACATATTTAAAAACCTCATCAATTCGTATTTAAATCAACTGAAATATTTTTTACTATCCCTGCCGAATAGCATGGGAATTTAAATACATTTTTAAGATTTTGCATAAACTTATGTATTTAAATGAATAACAGCTTAATAAATAGTTCTTTTAAATATTGCAAAGAAATTGCCCGCAGCCATTATGAAAATTTCCCGGTTGCTTCGTTTTTTATTCCGAAGGAAAAGCGTAATTATATTTACAGTATTTATGCTTTTGCAAGAGCCGCAGATGATTATGCCGATGAACCCGGAATAAGAAGCAAAGAAGATAGACTGAACCTGCTTGATGAATGGAATCAAAAGCTGATTAATTGCTATAACGGAAAATTATATGACCCGATTTTTATTGCTTTAAATAAAACCATAACCGATTGTAATATTCCTGTTGAACCGCTGGAAAATTTATTAAAGGCATTTAAACAGGATGTAATTAAAAACAGGTATGAGAATTTTGATGAAGTATTGGCTTATTGTGTTAACTCGGCAAATCCAATTGGCAGATTGATGCTTATGATATTTGGATATAATAACGAAAGAATGAACCGGTTATCTGATAAGATTTGCACAGCGTTACAATTAACAAATTTCTGGCAGGATGCGGCTGTAGATTTAGAGAAGGACAGGATTTATTTACCGCAGGATGATATGAAAAGATTTGGTTATTCAGAAGATGATTTACGAGGTAAAACTTTGAACAATAATTTTAAACAGCTTCTTCAATTTGAGATAGAAAAGACACAGATATTATTTGATGAAGGCAAAGAATTGATTGAAATCACAAAAACGCATAATGATTTAAAGAAATTATCGCAGCAGCTTGTTTTGACCTGGTATGGTGGAACAGGCATATTAAATAAAATAAAAGAAAACAATTACGATATATTTAATAATAGACCAAAGCTTAAATTTTTCGATAAACTAAATTTACTTGCAAAGCTCATATAAATGACAGAAGAACATTTTGAAATTGATAAAATGAATCAAGAGCATTTCGAAATTACTGAAAGCAGCAAAACAAATTTTTTATATTCTTTTTCGCTGCTGCCAAAGGAAAAGAATGATGCAATAAACACTGTTTATGCTTTTTGCAGGTACACAGATGATATAGTTGATAATGAATCCGATACAACAGAGGTAAAATTCAAGAAGATAAGAGCCTGGAGGGATGAGTTTGATAATGCATTAAAAGGTAATTCACGCTATCCCCTGCTTAACAAGCTCAACAGCATAATTAATAAGTTTAATATTCCGGTTGAGCCGTTCTTTGAATTGATAAAGGGAATGGAATCCGACCTTCAGACAAACAGGTATAAAGATTTTGCATCGCTATATCAATATTGTTACAGGGCGGCTGTTACGGTTGGATTAATGTCGATTGAGATATTCGGCTATAAGACAAATAACGCTAAAGATTATGCAGTAAATCTTGGAATAGCGTTACAGTTAACAAACATACTGCGTGATATAAAAGTGGATGCATTAAACGGAAGAATTTATATTCCGGAAGAAGACCTGCTTAGATTTGGATATTCTGAAGAGGACCTGTTAAATTTTAAATACAACGATTCATTTGTTGAGTTAATGAAATTTGAATGCAAGCGTGCAAGGGAATACTACGAAAAAGCAAACAACGCATTTGTAAAAGAAGACAGAAGGCTGCTTTTCCCTGCAAGGATAATGCAGCATATATATTTTGGTATTCTCAGGAAAATTGAGAAAATGAATTATAATGTATTTCAGAAAAAAGCAAAGGTGTCTAAGCTCAGAAAAGTATATTATACACTGGGAGTATATTTAAAGTACAATTTAGCATACAGGTGAATTAAATGGTAGAAAATAAAACGCCGGAAGTGTGTGTTGTCGGCGGTGGTATTGCAGGTCTTTCTGCAGCCGTATTTTTAGCTAATGAAGGTGTTAATGTTACGTTAATTGAAGCATCTCCGAAATTCGGAGGCAGAGCGTATTCGTTCTTTGACAAAGAGTTAAATGAATTTGTAGATAACGGTCAGCATATACTTGCATCATGGTATAAGAATACATTTGAATTTCTAGATTTAATCGGTAGCAATGAGAATATAAAAACACAGGATACCCTGCAGGTTACATTTGCGGATAAACAGGGTAAGAAATATAATTTCAAATGTCCAAAGCTGCCGCCTCCCCTGCATCTTGTTTGGGGGATTTTCGGATATGATGCAATTGGCTTTAAAGATAAAGTTGGGATTGTAAAGCTTGTCAGCTCAATAAAGAGAAACAAATTTACCAATGATGAATTAAAAGCATTTACCGTAACTGAATTGTTTCATTTAACTGAACAAAGTGAAAAGCTTATTGATAATTTCTGGAAACCGTTTGTAATAGCAATCTTTAATGCAGAACCCGATGAAACCAATGCATGGTATTTTGCCGAAATGATAAAGCTGGGATTTTTAAGCAAAGGTAATTCAAAGCTTGTATTACCTTTAAAAGGACTAAATGAACTGTATGTAGAAAAAAGTATTGAGTTTCTGGAGAAGAAAAATGCTTGTATTAAAACGGGAATAAGAGTTAAAGGATTGAAAATAATTAATAACTCTGTAGAGGCATTAATTACAGAAAATAATGATGAGTTAAAATTTGATTATTATATAAGTGCAGTACCGTTCTTTGAATTTAAAAATTTAATTGGTGATGAACTTTATAGAGATGAATACAATTATCTCGAAAACTTAAAGCCCTCACCTATTGTAAATGTACACTTAAAATATTTTACTGATAATCACGAAGATATTTTAAAACATGATTTTATAGGAATACTCAATTCAACCATACAATGGGTATTCAAAGTAAATAAAGACCGGATATGTATTGTAATAAGCAGTGCAAATGAGATTGCCGGTATGAATAAAGAAAACCTGGTAAAATTATGTATTGAAGAATTAAAGCAATGTATTCCTGAATTCAGGAATGTCACATTTACATATTCAAAAGTTGTAAAAGAAATGCGGGCAACTTTTTTACCTGACATAAGTTCTTTGAATTCACGTCCTGCAAACAAAACTAAATACAATAATTTCTTTATTGCAGGAGACTGGACGGATACAGGATACCCGGCAACAATAGAAGGTGCAGTACTTAGCGCCAGGAAATGTGCAGATGAAGTGTTAAAGGTTATAAAATAGTTTGTTTGTAATTTCCACTTTCGCGGGAATGATAATTATAAATGAAAAAATATAATTTAAAATAGGACTAATATTTACTTATATATCAAATAAAAGTTTTGAAAAATAAATACACTAAAGGAAGGTAATTCTATGGAAAACACTGAAACTAAAACTCTCCATGCCACCGGGAACGGTACGGATACGAACAGCAATCCCATTGGAATCAGCTTTAAAAAACCTGATGATAAAGAAGCTGAGATTCAAAAGCTTATTCTTCAGGAAAGATTACGCCTTGAGCAGGAATATGGTGTAAACGCTGAAAAAATTGACCATTTCAAAAGACCTTTCGAGAAAGCATTTACAAAAAACCAGCGTGCTGACACAACAATTTTATTCGGCGGCTTAACATGGAAACATGAAAAGCTGATAAAGGGTGTATTGCAGGGACTCGGTTACAATGCCACGGAAATACCTACCCCTTCCAAAAAAGCTTTCCAGCTTGGAAAAGAATACGGCAACAATGGTCAATGCAACCCGACATATTTCACTGTTGGGAATCTCGTTGAGTATCTTCAGAACCTTGAAGCAGCCGGTATGACAAAGCAGGATATCATTGATAAGTATGTTTTCTTCACAGCAGGAGCATGCGGTCCTTGCAGGTTTGGTATGTATGAAGCTGAATACCGCCTTGCTTTAAGAAACTCCGGGTTTGATGGATTCAGAGTACTCATCTTCCAGCAAACAGGCGGTCTTGAGCAGGAAGAGATGGAAGCTGGACTGGAAATGAATCTCGATTTCTTCCTCGGCATCATTAATGCAATGAATGTTGGTGATATTATTAATGATGTAGCTTACCAGATTCGTCCATACGAAGTGAATCCCGGAGAAACTGATAAAGTACTTGCCGAATGCATGGATTTGATGTTTGAGAGAATGAAATCTAAAAAGTATTTCAATTTCAACTCAAAGATTGAAGGATTAGTGAACAAGATTCCCGGTACAAATTACGTGAAGCGGTTTGTGGAGCAAATGATGAGTGATTATTATATTGAAACCGTGCAGCAAATTCGGACTAAATTTAACTCAATTAAGATTGACAGAACAAAAGTAAAACCTATATGCAAGGTTACAGGTGAGTTCTGGGCTCAGACAACCGAAGGTGACGGTAATTTCAACATGTTCCCCTTCCTTGAGCGTGAAGGTGCCCAGGTGCTCGTAGAACCTATTGCTACATGGATACTATACATGCTTCACCAGGCAAAAAATATGTATCATGACAGAAAAGGAATAAAAGAAAACGAAGAAGCACCCAAAGCACACCAGGTATTGAAGAGATTTAAGAATTATAAGGATTACAAAAAAATAATCACAGTTTTAACAATTGCAGAGAAAGTATTTGAAAGAGAATACAACAGGATAAGAGAAGCTTTTGAGGATATGCCGCATGAGCTTGCAAGTCAGCTTGAAATGCAGCGTCTTGGACATCCATTCTATAACTCCAGGGTTGAAGGCGGCGAAGGTCATCTTGAAATAGCAAAGAACATTTATTATGTGAATAAGGATATGTGCCACATGGTACTTTCGCTTAAGCCGTTTGGATGTATGCCTTCCACTCAATCTGATGGTGTGCAGTCTGCCGTTACATCAATGTTCAAAGATATGATATTCATTCCGATTGAAACATCGGGTGAAGGTGATATCAATGCCCACTCACGCGTACAGATGGCTCTTGGTGAAGCTAAGGCAAAGGCAAAAGCCGAGTTCAGGAAATGTCTTGATGAAACCGGGTTTTCACTTGAAGAGATAAAAGCATATGTAGATTCACATGAAGAATTACAGAAACCTTTCTATAAAGTCGGGCACAGGAAAGGTGTAGTTGGAGTTGCATCTAATTTCATTCTTGATGCTGCCGGGAAGATGAAAAAAGAAGGGATAAAACCTTCGGTAAAATTGGAAGAGAAGGAAGCAGCATAATCAATGACGAATTACGAATGACGAATGACGAGTTGGTGGTTACAGGTTGAATGTTACAAGTTGGAAAGTTTACAATTGGTGATAGACAAGGGGTTACTGATATAGATATGGATGTCTGTACATTTACTTATAGATAATATTAACAACTCCAGATTGAGATTAACAGATTACCCCTTGAAAACTATCCGGCTTAGTATATCTGTAATAGAATACAGGCAAGTCGAAGATCAAGATGAATAAAGAAATAGAAATTTTTATTATTAAAATTATTACAATAAATAATAGGGTTCCCGCTTTCGCGGGAATGGGTAAAAAAATTATGACAGTAAATAAATCACCTTTATATATTGGTTTTGATGTCGGTTCTACAACTGTTAAAGCAGTTGTAATCGATATCGATAATGATAAGATTCTCTGGTCAGATTACCAGCGTCATGATACAAAACAGCCGGAAAAATCACTGGAACTGTTAAAAGCCATTGAAGAGACGGTTGGTAAAGATGCTTTAAATGATGCAAGATGCTTTATCACCGGTTCCGGAGGAAGTAACCTTGGCAGGTTCATCGGTGCTAAATTCGTTCAGGAAGTGAATGCAGTATCGCTAGCTGTAGAGAAATTCTACCCCAATACCCTGTCGGTAATTGAACTTGGCGGTCAGGATGCAAAGATTATTGTTTTCAAAGAAGACCCTGAAACAGGAAAGAAGAAGAAAATTCCTTCAATGAACGATAAATGTGCAGGCGGAACAGGTGCTGTCATAGATAAAATTAATGCAAAGCTGAAAATCCCGTCAAATGAACTTTGTAATATGGGTTATTACGGCTTAAAGCTCCATCCTGTTGCAGGCAAATGCGGAGTATTTGCAGAAACCGATATAAACGGCTTGCAGAAATCAGGTGTGCCGGCAGATGAGCTTATGGCAAGCTTATTTGAGTCGATTATTCAGCAGAACTTGTCTGTTCTCACACGCGGGCATACTTTAAAGCCTGAAGTCCTGCTTCTTGGAGGTCCTAACTGCTACATTAAAGGCATGATGGATTGCTGGAGAGCTAATATTCCCAAAATGTGGGATGAAAGAAATGTGCAGTACGATAAAAATAAACCAATAGAGGAATTAATCAGAGTGCCCGATAATGCCCAGTATTTCGCTGCTATAGGGGCAGTCGAGTTCGGTAAGGAGGAAGAGCCCGGTATTGGCGCATATAAAGGCTACTCTGATCTTGAATATTACATCACTCATGGCAGAGAAGTTGAGAAAAAGAAGATTTTAAGCTTATCCGGAGGCGGTGGTTTATCAAAAACTGATGAAGAACTAGCTGAATTTAAAGAAAAATACAAAATTCCAAAGTTCACTCCAAAAGAGTTTAAACCGGGTGAAGTTGTAAGAGGCTTTATAGGTCTGGATGGCGGCTCTACTTCAACCAAAGCTGCTTTTATATCTGAAGATAAACAGGTTTTAGTTAAATCTTACCAGCTATCCAAGGGTAATCCTATCGAAGATACTGTTGAAATACTTCAAAAACTCAGAGACCAGGTTGAATCTAAGGGAGCTTCGCTTGAAATATTAGGAATTGGTACTACAGGTTATGCAAAAGATATTCTAAGGGATGTTCTGCATGGTGATGTTGCACTTGTTGAAACCGTTGCTCACACACAGGCAGCACTCCATTTTTATCCCGAAACGGATGTGATAGTTGATGTCGGAGGTCAGGATATTAAGCTCATTATTTTAAATCAAGGTAGGGTTACAGACTTCAAGTTAAATACACAATGTTCGGCAGGCAATGGTTACTTTCTGCAATCTACTGCTCAGGGCTTTGGATATGCAGTTGAAGACTTTGCTGATATAGCTTTTTCAGCCAAGCAATACCCAATGTTTGGTTATGGCTGTGCTGTGTTTATGCAGTCTGACATAGTTGATTTCCAGCGGCAGGGATGGAAACCGGAGGAAATCATGGCAGGATTAGCCAATGTTCTACCTAAGAATATATGGCTGTATGTATCGCAGATACCCAATTTAGCTAAATTAGGTAAGAATTTCGTATTACAGGGAGGTACACAACACAATTTAGCTGCTGTTAAAACTCAGGTTGATTTTATTGTGGATAGATTCAAAGGAAGCGGTACAGAGCCGAATGTGTTTGTCCATAAGCATACAGGTGAAGCAGGAGCTATCGGATGCGGCATAGAAGCAGCCAGATTGTATGAAAATGGCATGAGAACACAATTCATTGGGCTGGATAAAGTAGCTAAGATATTATTTAAAACCACAAGAAATGAAGATACCCGCTGTTATTTTTGCAAGAACAAATGCCTGAGAACATTCATAGATGTTGCTACCGATGAGAAAGCCAAAGAGTTTGTTGTAAATCCGGAAGTAGTTATTCCAAAGGAAAAGGTTGTTAATCCAGATTCTAAGGTGGCAATGGCAGATGGTATTCAGCGTCTTATCATCGCTACATGTGAAAAAGGTACAGTAGAAGACCTCAGTTCAATGAAAGATATTAAAAAAGGATTGGATGCTATTAAGGATGTTACTCCTAATTTAGTTGAATACGCCGCAATAGAAGTTTGGAAATCACATCAGCCGCCAATTGTGAAGGATGAAATCCCTGTTCCGACAAAAATGCAGGAGCTGAAATTTAAAATAAACAAGAAGGAAAAAGAGGAGTTTGATAAACGTGTTGAACTGATGAAAAGACGTGAAAAGGTTACAATTGCAATCCCACGAGTTTTGAATATGTACCAGCATACACCGTTCTTCACCGCTTATTTTGAATCACTTGGCATTAAACCCGGAAATATTGTGTACTCTGAATACACAACTGAGGAATTATACAAAGAAGGAGCAAAACGCGGAGCTATTGACCCGTGCTTCCCATCGAAGATTGGAATCCCGCATGTGCATAATCTTATGTATAAGATTAATAAGAAAAAGAAAATTGATTACATCTTCTTCCCTATCGTTGATACAATGCCTTCGGATTTGATATATGCACAGCAGCATCATGCATGTCCCACAGTTACGGCAACATCTGAAACAGTGAAAGCGGCATTTATTAAAGAAGGTGATATGTTCAAAGAATTTGGAATCGAATACGTTAACACCTACCTCTATATGACCGAGAAAAAGTTATGTGCAAAGCAAATGTTTGATGAATGGGGACCAAGATTTGGCTTATCGGAGGAGGAAAATAACAAAGCCATCGATGAAGCATACAAAGCACTGGATAAATTCTTCATAAATATGCGGAAGAAGGCAAGGGCAGCACTGGAAACACTTGAGCGTGAAAATAAAGTAGGTATTGTTGTACTTGCGCGTCCATATCACAATGACCCGGGCTGCAACCATGAGATACTGGAGGAATTCCAGAAGCTGGGATATCCTGTTTTCAGTCAGGATTCATTACCAACCGACCCGGATATACTTGAGAAATTGTTCGGTGATGATGTGAAGGCAGAATTGATACAGGGACCTATGGATGTTAGCGATGTCTGGAAGAACTCGTACAGCGAAAACACAACTCGCAAGGTATGGGCGGCAAAATATACGGCACGTCATCCCAATCTTGTTGCACTTGAGCTTTCATCATTCAAATGCGGACATGATGCACCGATATATACCGTAGTTGAAGAAATTGTTTCCAGCAGCGGCACACCCTACTTCTCATTTAAGGATATTGATGAGAATAAGCCGACCGGTTCAATAAAGATACGTGTTGAGACAATCCACTATTTCCTGAAACGTTACAGGGAAGATATGGTAAAGAAACAGGAAAAGGTTATGACAATTGAAGAACGATTAAAGGAATTTGAAGAGAAGATAAGGAAACAATATGAATTGCAGGAAAAGCTTGATGTAATTCATAAAAAGCAAGGAACAGGACATCATAAGAACGGAAGCATGGATGGAAGTATGATACAGATAGATTTGGGGAAAGTGAAGGAAGAGGCGTATCAATGACGAATTACGAATGACAAATGACGAATTTGGGCAGTAAGTTGCAGGTTACAAGTTGAAACATTGGAAGGTTAGAAGATTGAAAAATTGACTGAATCTTCTCTTTCCCAAATTTCTATTTGGGAAAGCCATATGGAGGATCTGAAGCCTCCATTCAAAACCTTACCAAATAGAAATTTGGTAAGGAGTAAGACGTTTCTCTTTCCCAAATTTCTATTTGGAAAGCCATTAGAGGATTTACAATTGCCGGTTTTTTGTAGATTTAACATCATTTACAGAAAATTAAAGGCAAATGAACGAATCTTTCTTGCTATTGGCATATATATTGCCTATCTTGTACACAGATTGAAAGCAAAAGGAAAACGCGCTTTTAGTTGATAATCGGAAAATATCATTTGGACTTTTAAATTTTATTCGAACTACTTCAATTTAACCACTTAGATTCATTTTTCTCAATTAATTCAACGAATCCGTATTTAACTCAGTTATTTTAATCGCAAACAAAAATGTATTGCATAAGCAATATTAAAATTAATTTGCCCTATAAGGGCTGGAGAAGTAACAAAATGAATATTTATGTTGGAAACATCCCAAGAGAAGCAACCGAAAACGCAGTTCGTGAAGAATTTGAACAGTACGGTGAAGTATCAAGTGTAAGTCTTATTAAAGACAAATACACAAATATGTTAAAAGGTTTTGGATTTGTTGAAATGCCGAAAACCGCAGAAGCACAGAAAGCAATCGAAAATCTTGATGGTTCTATGTTAAACGGAAGACCTTTAACGGTTAACCCTGCAAAACCAAAAACAGAAAATAGTAACAATAACAGTTCTAGAAGATATAACTCACGTTATTAATAATAGTCTGTAAGAAATTACAAAACCGGCTTATTGCAAAGTAAGCCGGTTTTTTTATATATGTTAATAATCAATAATTTTGCTTAAATATAAATAAAAACAAGGTTTGAAGTTTAAAACATTTAAGATTATTTTTGTAAAAAATATATATACTGATGGCAGTAATATCAATGTTTTATGGAATTATTGTGTCCATGTATTATTTGGACACCAAAAAGCATAATTTGCCGCATATTCATGTAAAATATCAAAATGAAGAAGCGGTTTTTTCAATACCTGAAGGAAAGCTTTTAGAGGGTGGAATTAAAGAATCAAAAATGAGATTAACTTTAGCATGGATAGAAATTCACCAAGAAGAGCTATTAGCAGATTGGGAACTTGCAATTAAGGGTGAAAATGTATTTAAAATAGATCCATTAAAATAAAAAATATGTATCCACGAGTAGAACGAGTAAAACCTGAAAAAAACTATACATTAATAATCACTTTTAACAACGGTGAGGTTAAATCATTTGATGTAAAGCCGTATTTAGATATTGGTATTTTCAAGGAATTGAAGGATTTAGCCCTTTTTAATTCTGTTAGAACATGTCTTGGAAGTATTCAATGGAAAAACGGACAGGATCTCTGTCCTGATACATTATATTTAGATAGTGAAGAAATAGAGCACCACTAATCTAAATTATCCTTCTCTTCAGCCACAAAGCAAATACAGGGTCAAGAATAAATACTCTACTTCCTCTTGTATCTATTAATTCTTTCCTTAGCAATGCAGATTTAATTTTCGCAACATTAGCAGATGTACCAAGATTATATTTCTTAATTGTTTCCATTGAGCTTAATCCCCCATTATTATCACCCATGATGGCTTTAAGAAAATTTATCTGAGAATTGCTAATATCCTCATATTCATTTTCATATAATGACGAGTTTTGCTCAAGCAAATTTTCTATTGATTTATCAATAATATCCTGTGTTACTTTAATAACGGTATTAATCCATATTATATGTGATAATTGTTGTACATAATAAGGATGGCAATCCATCAGCTTAACAATCTGTTTGGCAAATTCTGTATCAATCTTCTTATTAGTAATGTTGAAGTTTTTTATTATAAACGGTACAAAATCTTCTTCCGAAATTTTATCAAGATAAATTACATCTCCAAATTTATAAAATGGCATCGATGGATTATCGAACAGGTTCATCATCATATGCTTTTTACTTCCATATATACAATATGCAGCATTTTTATGATATTGCCAGGCAGACCTTAATCTTTTTTGAAATAATAAAGGGTCATCGAAATATTCTATATTCTGAAATTCATCTATACAAACAATAATCTTCTTCTTTTTCTTTTGAGAGAGTTTCTCCGGCAGGTTTAATATTTCATCATATGATTGTTTAACAATATCAAGGTCGAGCTGAACCTGGAAATCCGTTTTTGAATCAATAGGTATAGTAAATTTCGGTTTTATTTTAGATAAAATTGTCTTAGCAGCACTTAACAATTCCTGTGTTTTACCGTATGATGCTTTTAAAACCTGTTTTATGTAAAGGGAATAAAATTCTGTTTCATTTCTTACATTATACAAATCAATAAAACAGAATATTTTTCCATTTGCTGCAGTTTTAGCAGCTCTTCTTACTAAAGAAGACTTTCCCCACCGGCGTGGAGAAAGCAGTGTGGTATTAATATTATTATCAAAATTTGATAATAACCATTTTAACTCTTTTTTCCGGTTTGTGAAGGCATCTCCTTCAACTACTTTTCCGTATTGAAATGGTGAATTCATAATACTAAATATAATAAAAATTCTTAAAAGTAACCATGTGGTTAGTTACTTATTAGTTAGTTACTAAAGGGTTAGTTTTTAGACTATTGAGATTACAATGTTTAATTGCAGGCATGTAATAGATAAACAATTATACTTGCGCAAACAAGAGATTCAATCCTACTTCTTTCTTTCGAAAAGATACAACTTCAATGTATTGGGTTGTATAGGATATGTTGATGTAGAAGTTTTATTATATGAGTTAAGAATTGGTGCCAGATATTCATCATATTTGGAGCTATCCATTGAATGATAGTCCATCACAAGCCAGAATTTCCCCGGTTTGTGTACATTAACTGTATCCAGAAGCATGGAAAATTCCCAACCATAACCGGTTACAGGCGGTATTTGATCTGATGTATAATAATCTATTATCCATCCAAAATAATGAGGGTAAACATATAGTTCAATATCCGTTGTATCACCGGATAGGCTGTTTATTAACGTTCTGTAATCATTATTCTTGGAAGAATTACCAAAATAGAGTAAAAGTCCGAATATATTTATCAGGATGAATATTACAATAGTTGTATATTGTATCTTTTTCGTGAAATAATTCACCCCCATTACTATGAATGTTAATATATAAGGAATAATAATGCTTAGGTATCTGAAATATTCTATCCATTGCTTGAAAGAAATTAGTATTGCAGTTAAAAATGGAATAGATGAAAGAAGTACAATAAATACACCGGTACTATTTAATTCTGCTTTTTTATATAATTTAATAATTCCTGCCGAGGCAATAATAATAATTATAAAAATTATTACTTCTACCGGATATGAGATTAAATTATTTATGTACCTGTGATAAAACCCCATACCAATATCTTTAATAAATGTGAGGAATTGGTAAACAACTGCCCAGGTAGTTTGTCCTCCGCGCCATGACTGTCCTTTCTTAATCTGCAATATCATTGTATTGAACCAGGGGGAATATCCCCAGGCAATCAATACATATGAAGGAATAAAATATATTAGCTTCTTCATTTCTTTTCTGAAATGGAAAAGTATATATAACAATTCAGAAGCCAGGACAAAGAAGGAAAAATAATGCGTGTATAATGCAAGCAGAGTAAATATGGTATATAAATAAAAACTAAAGCTAAGATAGAATTTTTTATAGTTTGTGGTTTTTTCTATCAGTAGAATAAGGAAGTAAATAGCACCGGCATTAAGGAATAAATTAAGCGATGCCATACGTGCTTCCTGTGCAAAGTAAATATTAAGCGGTGAAATACTGAACAGGAATATAACAAGCAAGCTGCTGGAGATATCCAATACCCGTTTTGATAAAGGATAAATAAAGAATACTGCTGCTGCAGAAAATAAAGCAGACGGGGTTCTTAATACAGATACTGATACTCCGAAGATTTCCTGCCATATTTTTAAAACAAAGTAATAAAAGGGAGGATGTATATCACCGGCAGTATCTATTATTATACTTCGGAATGTATCCTGGGTAATATGCCATGAAAATATCTCATCAAACCATAAATTCTTCTGAGTTATTAGCAATAGTCTCAAAACCATTGCAAAAGCAAATAAAACTAATAATGACGTTCTCTCTTCTTGTTTAGTCATTCCCCTACTAACTGAACTATAATCTTCCTCTCCCTCGGTCTTTCGTCAAAATCAATCACAATTATTTGCTGCCATGTACCAAGCATCAGGTCACCTTTGATAAAAGGAATCGTCTGTGAGCATCCAAACAGCGTAGAACGCAGGTGTGCGTGCCCATTGTGGTCTCCCCATGTATCATTATGAAAGTATTTTTGTCCTGAGGGTATCAATTTTTCAAGCAATTGAGGCAGATCTTTCCTTAATCCCGGTTCATATTCAATTGTGCTAATAGAAGCTGTAGAACCGACAACAAAAACCGTAACATTCCCTTCGTGAAGCTCATATTTATCAATAAGCGATTGAACACTTTCAGTAATGTTTACAACATCACAATTGCCTTTTGTGCTTACGGTAAGCTTTTCGGTTTTTATTTTCATGGTAATAATTTTAAGTGAGAGAGTAAGTACATTTTATTACTTACCCAAATTTACCGCTGTTAACTCTTTTTTCTCTCTGATAAAGAACAAATAACCATCTTTAATAAAAAAGGAATCCGGAACGTATGATGAGGTTTCTTTATTTAACGCTTCTTTAAAAACAACTTTATTCTTTTCAAGGTCTATAATATTTATAATATTTGAAAGAACCTGCCTTTCAATGTTCCTGATATCTATTCCCTTTTTTTCATGATAATTGTATATGAGATAGTTATTAAAATGAATATACTCAACAGGTCCTTCAAGCTTAAGTGAATTCACATCAACAGGAAAGTATTCCTTGATTACATCTTCTTCATCACCCTGTACATATATCTCGGGGTAAAAATAACCTTCATATTGCTTTTCGTCATGAATGCTTTTCTCACTAAGTACATCGTAGATATTTACTTCTTCGCGGTATTCTTCAATTATTCCGCCTGTTGAAGTATTCATTTTATAAAATATCTTCGATTCAAATAACTGTTTATAGCCATAAACAAACTCATCGGTTACAAAAAATAAAATGAGTTCATCATTTTTCCATATAAGCTCTCCGGATTTTATATCATGAACATGAATACCAATTGGTTCAGGCATTTCGGGATTCAGAAAGCGGCTTATAATAAAATAATCATTTGTTACACCTTCAATCGAGAACCACCATTTTTCATCCAGCGGAAAATCCCTTAAATAAACTTCTTTACTTTCATAATTTAAAGAATAAAGGAATGCTTCTTTTGTGTAGAGATCTCTGGTTTCACCGACTGTTATTCCCGAATTATTAAAATACATCCGCCATATATTCCCTTTCTGGGAAAATGTAAAATCCGGTTTTATGCTGTTTCCTGAAAATAAGTTTTTAAATACCATAGTTGTATTTAACTATATGGTAAATTCCCTCAGATACCAGGTTTTCTCTAAGTTCTGCTTTATGGTCCATATATTCGGTAACAATATTTGCATAACTGCCGGTTACAATCACTTTACATTGTTTTTTTAGCTGCTTATTTATCCTTGCAACCATGCCGTTCACTGCATCAATTACAGTAAGCACAATTCCTGATTGCAGTGCTTTATTTGTATTTTTACCTATCGGATTATCGGGTACTTTAAGCTCTTTCTTATCGAGTAATGGAAGCTGTGCTGTATAATCATACAATGCAGTATTTAACAAGTTCATCCCCGGAGCAATTGCACCGCCGACAAAATTACCATTTCTTAAAACCACATCATAAGTAATGGCAGTTCCAAGATCAACCACGATAACAGGTTCTTTCTTTTTCCGGTTAAGCTCAAATGCAGCTACCGCATTGCAAATTCTGTCTGCACCCAATGTAACGGGAGATTTAACTTTTAAATTAATCGGTAACTTTACTTTATTATTGATATTTAACGGCTTGATGTTAAACTTCCGGATACTCCAGTGAAATACCGGTCTTATCAATGCGGGTACAACTGAAGCAATTCCAATATGTGTAATGTTATACCTTACAAATGATGCAACAGAGCGGTTAAAATTTCTTTCCTGTTCAATAACATCATCATCAATGACAAGCCGTTTAATTATCTTATCATTGCTAAACAGTGTGAAATGTGTATTTGTGTTGCCTATATCTATGGCTAAAATCATATAGGAAAAATAAAAAAAGCGTTCTCTGGTGAGAAAAGAACGCTTGAACTTGATATTTTAATTGCTGTATCTATCTGCTCATCTCCATTTTTTTAATTTCGTCCCTGATGAATGCGGCCTTCTCATAATCTTCTTTCTCTACTGCTTCTTTGAGGTCTGATTTAAGCTTGTTCATTCTCTTAATAAACGGGTCAACATTTTCGGGTATTTTTGGTGTAAATTCCGTTTGCTTTTCCTGCTCGCTTTCTTCTTCGATATCCTCTTCCTTTTCCGGAATAAAGCTTACTTCGTTCATTACATCTTCCGAAACATAAATAGGAACTGCAAATTTTAAAGCAAGAGCAATAGCATCGGAAGGTCTTGCATCAACTTCATCAACACTGCCAACATCCATTTTTATTTTTGCAAAAAACGTTCCGTCACGAAGCTCATTTATAAAAACATGGGAAATTGAGAATCCCAATTGCTCTATTATATTTTTTAACAGGTCATGAGTCAGAGGTCTTGGCGGTTTAATACCTTCAAGCTCAAGTGCGATATGCTGCGCTTCAAAGCTTCCGATTATAATCGGTAATCTTCTGTCTCCTCCCACTTCCTTTAATATCAATGCGTAGCCACCGCCGCCCGGTGCGGGCGTTGGTGATAAACCCATAATGTCTACTTGAACTCTTTCGCCTTCCATAACTTAATTTGATAATAATTTTTTAAATTCTTCAGTTAATACCGGTAATATTTCAAATACATCTCCGACTATTCCATAATCTGCAATACCAAAGATTGGTGCGTCTTTATCTTTATTGATAGCAACGATACATTTAGATGTAGACATACCTGCAAGGTGCTGAATTGCACCGCTGATTCCTACCGCTATATATAAGGTTGGTGAAACTGTCTTTCCGGTTTGTCCAACCTGTTCCGAATGCGGTCTCCACCCTGCATCCACAACAGCACGTGATGCACCAACTCCTGCACCTAACACTTTTGCTAACTCTTCAACAAGGTGGTAGTTTTCGGGACCTTTCAATCCCCTGCCGCCCGAAACAATTATGTTAGCTTCTGCTACATCTATTTTTTCATTGCTCACTGTTACTTCATTAACCTGTACTCCAAAATCAGTATCGTTTAACTCAATTGAAACCTTTTCTAATTCAGGAGTTGATTCCTCAACTTTTTCTGCCTTAAAAACGTTCGGTCTCAAAGAGAACATCTTTATTGAAGATGTTATTTTAATATCTATTATCGCTTTACCTGCATAAACAGGCCTGGTTGCAATAACGTCCCCGTTCTCTACTTTTAAATCTATAACATCTGCTGCAAGCCCTGCTTCAAGCTTTGCCGATACTCTTGGACCAAGGTCTTTTCCCATTGCTGTAGCTGAAAGCAGTATTATATCAAAACCTTTTTGCCTGCATATTTCAGCAGCTATTTTTGCAAAAGCAGTTGTAGAATATTTATTTAATCTTTGATTTTCAACAGCAATCACTTTGCTGATTCCGTATTTACCGAGCTCATTGGCTGAACTTACAGCGTTATCACCAATTACCAATGCTTCTGCTTCGCATTGAAGCTCTTTAGCAAGCTTAACAGCTTCGGATACTGTTTCAAATCCTGATGCTTTAATTTGATTATCTCTTGTTTCAATGAATGCTAAAATTTTTGCCATTATATTACCTTTGCTTCCTCTCTTAATAAACGAACTAATTCAGGAACAGCAGTAGCATCAGTTCCGATAATTTTACCTTTAGATTTTCCATGAGGAAGCCGCATACTTATTACTTCAGTTTTGTTATCTGTAAATGAAGGCTGTTTTTCTTCTATTGGTTTACTTTTTGCCTGCATAATACCTTTAAGGTTTGGATAACGCGGGTTATTCAATCCTTTTTGTGCAGAGATTACTACAGGCAGTGATGATGTAACAATTTCTTTGCCGCCTTCAATTTCTCTCTCTGCTGTTACAGTACTGCCTTCTATTTTTAAGTCAACTACAACACTAACAGACCGTAAACCGAGAAACTCTGCAGTTAATGTACTAACCTGTGAATCATCATAATCAACAGATTGTTTACCGAAGAATATGATATCAGGGTTGATTTCTTTTAAAACATCGGCAAGATTTCTGGCAACGCTGTATGAGTCAAGCTCATTATCAGTTTTTACAAGAATTCCTTTATCAATACCCATCGCAAAAGCTTTACGAATAGTTTCTTTAACACCATCTCTGCCAACTGAAATAACAACAGTTTCACCACCGTTTTTCTCTTTAAGCTTCAAAGCTTCTTCAACTGCAAACTCATCATACGGGTTGATTATGTAAGTTACGCCTGCCGGGTCTATTGATTTTCCATTCCCCCCAACTTTTACCTTTGTTGTTGTATCGGGAACCTGGGAAATACATACTGCAATTTTCATAATTTCCTTAATTTCATTAAATTAAAATTGAAAATAATTCAATAAAGTTTCTTTTTCAATTGACGAAAAAATCCGTAATATTCACTCATTACGAGCTGTTAATTAATAGTATATTCATTTTAATACTAAAACATCTAATTATCATAAAGTCTTATTATATAAGAAAGCGAAGTAATCCCATAGATGATACGATTGATTTTGGGATTGCTTCGCTTTTCTTATTTACTAAATATTATAAAATAAAACAAATACTAATCATTTGTTTAATACTTCAGCAAATGATCGAGCTCGCAATATGTAACTTTATTGTTACTTCTTATAATTCTTCATTACATCTTCCATCTTCTTCATTTCTTCCTTCAGACCTTTGCTGTCCTTCATGTCTTTCATGTCAAATAATTTATCCATATCCAAAAATTCAATATCTTTGGGTACTGTAAATACATCATCAGAAAATTTTGCATTTACATCAAGCGATTTAACTGTCATTGTTGATTTTTCCATAACAATTTTTAATGGAATCTGTTCATTATAAACTGAATATTTGGTTCCATTTTTATCTTTGTAAATAATACATTTTTTACCATTCACTTCTTCTTCACCGATTTTTTCGCAATCTTTGCAGCCCTCTCTGAAATTTAAAGGATTAAATTCTTTCTTTCCTTCATTCTCTTCCTTAAACGATTTCGGGTCCATCTTCATACCAACTTTCTTTTCTGCAATACTGGTAACTAAATATATCATCTGACCGTCTGAGTATAAATCACTCATTGTCTTTTGCCCGTGAGTTGTTACATCCATATTTACTTTCAGATTTTTACCTTTTGAATAAATATCATATGTACCCTGTATATCTCCTGTTGCATCCATAACGTAATGAACCGGAGTATTTTCAGTAATTGTTTCAGAACTGATTTCTGTCTTCTTTTCTGACTTATCACCTGCAGCATCTTTATTTGCTTCATCTTTTTTTCCGCATCCCGATACCAGGAAAACAGAAATCAACACTATTGTGAACAGGTTAAAGAAGAATGATTTGTTATTTTTATTATTTAGCATATTGTTTTGAATTTATTTTATTATTTTTGAAAGATTAAATTACATTTCTTCTATTATATTTTTTAAAAAATTATCGTTATAAAATTCGTTAACCTTTTTATAAAGATTTTCAATTCTTGAAAAGTATTCATTATATATATTAAAATTGTATGATTTCACATTAGCATTTTTGTCTATTATTAATAATCTATAAATAAGATTTTTCTTATCAATATTCCCATTTTCATAATAAGCAGAAAAATTTGAATCTAAAGCAACAGTCTCATTTTTCAAATCTAATTCATATCTGCCTATTGTATTTGAAGCATGCCATTTTAATTCTTTTAATTCAGTTTTGACAATTAATTTATCCAGTAAATCTACAATTTTCATTTGTATCTAAATATAATTTTTAATTAAGTTAATATTTGTTGCATCTATTAAAATATTATCAATTCTCTGGCATATTGCCATTTGAGTGCTATGAGTAACATTATTTCCACCCTCAAGATCATTAAGATTTATCGTTAAATCATTTAAATGTTTTTTTAGATCTTCTATTTCCTTAAACTCATCTTTTTCCTTTATAACTGCTAAAGCAGAATTTAATGACATAATATCTTTTCTTAATTCCCTCATATAAATAACAGCATAATTATAATTTGGTTGATTTATACTGTAAATAATATCTCTGCAAGCATTCATAATTGATTGCGAAAGGTCAAGAACACTATTGTAATTTACTGAATATCTAATATCCCTCTTTGTTTCAATTGCTGCAATTGAAGCTGTTTTAATTTTTAATAATTGATAAATTGTATAAATAAATCCTAAATAAGTAATAAATGAACCAGTAGCTGAAATTTTATTGGATATATCCATATCTTTGTAGTTAAAAATATTTACTATACTGGGTAAATTATAATACAAAAACAGAGGGAAAATAACAGCAATAAGAATGGGTATAAAATAATAATATTTATTGATTTTTATAATCTTTTTCATATATATCAATTAAAATATGATCAATGTTGTCATTTGTGACAGCATCTAAAGCTGTTTCGTTATTAGCAATAGGCCAGTTTTCATCTATACATATTTTCCTTAATTCATCTTTCATACGTTGAAAATTTTCTTCCCTATATTCTTTTGCAACTTTAGAATTTAAAAATTCACTTAATGTCATGATATTTCTATTATTTCTAATTATGTTATTGAAGTAAATTAATGATTAATTTTACTAACTTAAAACATAAAATTTTTCTACATAAGCATTTTAAAAAGTTATATGTTATCTTCTTTACTAATATAATCAGGTTTTTTTACATATTGAATAGGGTCTTCAATCCCTGCCAATTGAAATCCCCTTAATCTTAAAGCACACGAGTCACACTCGCCGCATGCAATATCATTATTTGTATAACATGACCATGATAATTCAAAAGGTACATTCAGCTCTGCACCTTTTTTTACTATTTCAAATTTCTTTAAATTGATGATTGGAGTTTCTATTGAAAGCTTTGTTTCCGGTTTGGTTCCAAGCTCAATAACTTTATTAAAAGCATCATAAAATATTTTCCTGCAATCAGGATAACCGCTTGAATCCTCCTCTACAGCACCTATAAAAATTTTACCGGCACCTATTACTTCAGCCCAGCTTACTGCAATTGATAAAATATTTGCATTCCGGAAAGGTACATATGAGGATGGTATTCCTTCATATTCAAGATTTGCTTTTGTAACATCAATTTTGGAATCGGTTAATGAAGAGCCGCCAATTTGTGAAAGGAATTTTATATCTACAACAAGCTTTTCTTTTACTTTGAAATGAGCTGCAATATCATTGAACGCTTTTAATTCTCTTTGCTCAGTCTTTTGCCCGTAATTCAGATGCAAAAAAGCTAATTCATAATCACGTGCTGCAATTGCAGCCGTAACAAGTGAATCCATTCCCCCGCTGATAAGTACGATAGCTTTTTTTACCATCACATTGCGAGCCAATAAAATTGCATTAGTTAATTAAATTAAAAATATCTTTTAATACATAATAATGTTCTATTGATAAGAAAGCGAAGCAATCCCAAAGATAGATCATAAAATTTACAATCTTGTAATCTGTTGTATCCGAAATTCTGCATCAATCACAATTTACAAGGAGTACAAGTTTAATTATAAGTCTGGAGTTGTTCATGCAAAATCTATTTAATGAAAATATATTCGCTCTTATATCAGTGACCCTCCCGAAGCCGTTTCACTTATTCGGCTTGCCTGTTTTCTATTACAGATATACTAAGCCGGATAGTTTTCAAGGGGTAATCTGTTAATCTCAATCTGGAGTTGTTAATATTATCTATCAGTAAATGTACAAACATCCATATCTATATCAGTAACCCCTTGTCTATCACCAATTGCAAATTTTCCAATCTTTCAATTTTCCAACTTTTCAACTTTTCAACTTTACAACCTTCCAACCTGCAACTTGTAACCTCCAACCTGCAACTTCCAACCACCAATTCGTCATTCGTAATTCATCATTCGTAATTGTTTAAACGCCTCTTGCCAGCGGGTCCCATATATACTTATGCATTTGCAATTGAAACCGCACATTTATCCTGTCATCAAGTATCCATTTTGCTATATCTACGTTCGGAATTTTATTAAATACAGGCGACATTAACACTGTTACTTTATTCAATAAGTCATATTCTTTTATCTTTTCAACTGACCAATCATAATCTTTCCTGTTTCCGATTACAAATTTTACTTCATCAATTCGTTTTAAATATTGAATATTTTCATATAAATTCTTGTCCATCATTCCGCTTGATGGAGTTTTCAAATCCATTATTATCTTAACTCGCTTATCAAGTGTTTTAATTGATAATGAGCCCGCAGTTTCTATCATAACAAGATAATCTTTATCGCTTAACTCCTTCATCAGCTTATGCACATTCAACTGAATCAACGGCTCACCGCCGGTTATTTCAACAAGCTTACAATTGTATTGCTCAATCTCAGCCATTATTTCATCCAGTGTCATTTCTTTTCCTTCATAAAAAGCATACTCAGTATCGCAATATGAGCAGCGGAGATTGCAGTATGTTAACCTAACAAATACACATGGTCTTCCCATCAGGGTTGATTCACCCTGGATGGAGTAGAATATTTCGTTGATTTTCAGGGTATCAGAATCCTGCATAATAAAATTATTTCTTTATTTATAAAATGTATCTAAATTATCATCTCAATTTCAAAACCTTACCAAATAGAAATTTGGTAAGGAGTAGTATAACGAAATTACCAAATAGTCCTGCTGTAATTATAAGGATTATCCGGTAAGAAGATAACAAAATTATTCCCGCTTCTGCGGGAATTCAATCTGCATTTCTGCTGATGCATTCGGAGATTCGAATATTCTAACGCATAATTCCTGAAAATTGTTGCTTTTCATCTCTTTTAAGCTGTTATAAATCCTGTTACATAGGTCGCTGCAAATATTTTCAACTGTGGAATGATATGACACAATTACCCTTTTCATATCATGTTTTTCCACGAAATCCCTGACTATTTTGTCGTTTTCCCAGCATAAAAATGCATGGTCAAGCTCATCTATGATGGGTTTTACCGCTACTGCAAGGTCATAAAAATCAATTATCATCCCGTTTTCATTGATTTCCCCGGTTATTTCAACGACCATTTTGTAAGAATGCCCGTGCAGATTTTTGCATATTCCGTCATGGAAAGGCAGCCTGTGACCCATTTCCCAGCGGAATTCTTTTGATATTTTCATATATCACAAAATTAACTAATTTTCACTCCAATTTAAAGTGTTACAATATATTATGAAAAACATTATTATTAAACAGGCAAACAATGATAATGAGATTAAAATTATTAAGCAGTTGTTTCTTGAATATGCAAATTCATTAAACTTCGACCTTTGCTTCCAGGATTTTGATAAGGAGATTGAAGGACTCCCCGGCAAATATGACCTGCCAGCCGGAAGATTATTAATATGTTATGTTGATGATACCCCCGCTGGTTGTATAGCACTTAGAAAAATTGACGATGAGATATGCGAAATGAAACGGCTGTATGTTAAACCCGAATTCAGAGGTTATAAAATCGGACTCAAGCTTGTTGAATATTTACTGAACGAAGCAAGAAATTCTGGTTACAAAAAAATGAGATTAGATACTTTACCTGTTATGGATAAAGCTATAAATCTGTACAAGCAATTTGGTTTTTATGAAATTGAACCTTACATATTTAATCCCCTTCCCGAAGCAAAGTATATGGAGAGAGTTCTTTAAGTTTGTTAAGTTTGTTAAGTTTATTAAGTTTAAAACTAATTGCGAGCTCAAACATTTACAGATATACTTAATTGATAATAAGATTTTAACATTAATTTATATACCTGACTAGATAAGGAAAGCGAAGCGGGTACCCTATGGGTCAATGGCATTAAGTTAAGAAATGTAAAAAATATCCATAACAAAATAATTTTTATTGTTTAAATGAAATATAAAAGTATGTTTATATTATACACTAATGGATTTATTTTTTTTCAGGTTAGAAT
>Ga0105092_10000099_pt1 | contig 39739 bp, 67 predicted proteins | sample PPLLak2March2015_FD_87021 | JGI IMG/M metagenome (GOLD analysis project Ga0105092, IMG submission 87021) | Freshwater sediment microbial communities from Prairie Pothole Lake near Jamestown, North Dakota, USA - PPLs Lake P7 Core (1) Depth... | ecosystem: Environmental > Aquatic > Freshwater >... | reverse complement strand
TTATTACATGGTTTTTGAAAATTGATTGAAGTTTTGCTATTCCTGGTTTAACATCATTGTTCGCATATGAATGAACCTCATTATTATCATACCTTCCACATGGAACACCAAGATTAAATGCTTGAGTTGTTAGATCGGCAGCAGATGGATCAACATATACTTTTGTAAAGTGATACTTCGTGTGAAGATCGGAAATTATATGTGCTATTTCACCCGATGTTTTTTCTGATTCGTATATTTCTTCAACAACGAAAAGATTGTTTTCTTTTGTTTTCATAATAACGAGAACGCAGCATGGATCACGAATACCCCAATCTACTCCCGCTATGAATTTATCAAAATTGTTAAAATTTTTAAGTGTGAATGGCCGGACTACTTTTTTATGATCAGGATTCTCTGATTCCGGATCAAACATTTTATAAATCTGACCTGCGAATGCACCCCATTTTCCTTTTAGAAATCTTCGAACCCAATCTGCATCATAACGAGATTCCATGCTCTTAATATATTCTTCATAGTTTGGAATGAGAACATTGTCGTATGTGCTTGTTTCTACTGCAAAATAACCATCTTTTTTATCAGAATAAAAGTATTGATAAATCCAATGGTTTTCTGCACCTGGATTTGTTGCCAATAATCCAAAATGCAACGGCATGTTTTTATTTCTTAAACGTGCCATTAGTTGTTTAAAAATATCAACGGACATCTCAATTGGTTCATCGAGTTCGAACCAATCTAAATTTCTACCTTTTATTTTCTCTGCATCGTCACATGATCTAAACCAAATTTCTGATCCATTATAAAAAACGATGTTCATTTTTCCAGGCGAAATTGTATAGACGGCCAATTGAACTGGAATGTCATTTTTATTTAATTCTTCTTGATACATGTCTATCTCATCGCAAAATGTTTTAAAAATTACATCTCGCAATTGTGTGTATGATTTTGATCCAACGAAACCTATGCTTTTTGGGTAATCCATCGCTGCTTTAATTCCAACGTGTGCTAAAAGCATTGTTTTTCCTGCACCGACAGCACCACTATATAAAACATAGTTATTCATATTCTTTCCATTTTCACCAATATTATCCATAAATACAAAGTCAAAAACTTGACGTTGTTTTGGGAGAAATTCCCTTGGTCGTTTTAAAATGAGTTCCTCTAAATCAGACATAGAACACCTTGCAAGGTTATGTTGTCTGTTATGGATAGTATTGTATCCTCAATATAAGGGGATCAGCACCGTTTTCTCCTGTTGGATGCCATATGTCTGCGATCTTCTTTTTCTCGCTTTTCTCGGAGAAATCTGAGTATCTTTGCATCATCTTTTGGGTTGCCTATTTGTTCCTTTGGGTGAGTATCCTTATATTTTTTCCTTGCTCTGCATAAATCTGCCCGTCTTTTAATTAAGTAACAATCACCACAAAGTTCTTGTTGATAACTGTTACTTTCGAAGATGATTCGACATAGTGGATTTTTGCATTCTTTCATTACCATGTGCTATCCCTTAGATTGATCTCGATTGGTCTTTCACATATTCCAATATTCGTAAATGAAGTTTTTCTAATATTTGACAGTCTTTCCTATTGTGATCTAAAACGTATGCCAATGCAGTTGGATCACCAACTTTTGCTCTCATCCAAAAGTTTCCTTTAATGTGGTTTTTTCCTTTTATGCCAAGTGCTGCACACGCTGAGTCAAGGGAACTTCGACCTAATCGCATTCTTCCCTTCACCATATAATAAACATCTTTATGTTGAACTGCACCGAATGATAAGAATTTTAATTTGTGTGTCATTGCTCGAGTTCTTATGAATGGTATGTCAAATTTTGTTCCATAATATGTCACAATAACATCATACTCTTTTAGTGCTTTTATCAATTCTTTAATTATCCCTTTATCAAAAGAGTATTCCAATATCTCACCTTGTGTGATCACACCTTCTTTGTATTCTTCTTTTCCACCGGTTTTGATACACCAAGTTAGCATATAATCGAAATTTGCGTTAAGTCCACCTGACTCAATATCGAAATATCCTATTTTCAATTCTATTTTTCTTTCTTTTAAGTAACAATTTGGATGTTCCAAATATGTGTGTTTGTGTTTACACAACTGATTTGCCATTTTCAATAGTTCTGCCTTCGTAAATTGACTTAGATTCGTCATTTTTTTCACCTATCCAAACATTTGATCTTCCGATTTTTTATCGGAATCTTTTCTTGGTCCTATTCCATGAACCGTGTCATATAATTTTTTTAATTCTTCTGCCAACATTTTTTCAGTCTGATAGTGTTGCATGTCACTCTCTCTTATTCCTTCTAAAATTGTGATTAATTGTAATTGAAGATTTGCAAACTCATATTTTGTAACTGGCCTCCAACATGTTAAATAAAACCAGATTCTATTTTTTAATGGTGGCGTTCCTATAAATATTTTATTCTGAGTCAATTTTTTCACCTTCTTTTTTCTTTACTACTTCATCAATTGTCGCTTGGCCATTACCCGCAATGAAAACCGGTTTTGCATTTTTAATAACAGTTGGTTCACCAAATTTTATTATGAACTGTGCTTTATTACTATTTGCGGTTAATATTTCTGTTTCACGTAGTGTTTTTTTCATTTTTAATTTTGATTCCTGTGCTGAATCTATTTGACTACTTATTTTACATCTATCTGAAACAGACGATGCTGATTTAAAATCTTTTTCGAGTGTTGCTATTCGACTGTTTATTTTTATTATTTCAGGGTGATCTTCAAATTCAAGTTCAAGATCAGATGGTTGTTGATTTTTCTTATTCTTGAATCTTGATACAATCGAAAGTAGTGTGGGTTTACTTACTTCTTTATTATATTTATCTTTTAATATTATTCCTATCTTTGAAGGACTTGTTTCATTTTCTTCTGTCATAATTTTTTGTATCAGACTCTCAATTGCTGCTATGTCGTCTTTCGATCTCCTTGCCATTTATATTCGACTCCTTGAGGTTTTTAACATCATGTGATCAAATATCTTCATCAATTCTTGTTTTGATATTGATTCTCTTGAGACTATGACTACAAGTGTATGCTTACTTATGCAAATTTGTTCCTTACTTGTGTCATCGTATGTTACTTCTTCAACGTGAAAATTTATTGTTTTGTATCCTGTTTCAAATTTTTTCAAAAAAGTATGCATTATCATTGCTACTTCGTTGATATCCAAATCAAAGAATATGTGTTTCTCGATCATTTTAGATGCCCATCCCTTTTCATCAATATTACTCGTTTCACGCATTTAACAGAACCGTTAACTGTTATGTATGGGTATTTTCGACATAGTTTTGCTCTATCGATCATTATGGCATACTCAATTTTATTTTCTTTCATTGCGTTTTCAAGGTATGATATTAGTGGTATATGATCTTTTGACAGAAGGTGAATTTCAACTCTGGATTTTTGAGTCATTTTTTAGACACTCCATTGTTCCGATCTACCCAGGCATCTTGTTCCTCTGATGTATTCGGGGTATTTAAATCCCATAACAAAGATGAGTCGCACACAACGCATAAAAGAGTTCCTTTGACCCAAACCATCGGTCTTTTGCATCTTGCACATAATGGGTTCGTAGTCTCGTCTGTCATTCATTATTTACCATCCTTGCAGCATTTCTCTAATTTGCATTTGTGAATTATCGTGCCATCTGCTAATTTGGTTTCAGAATAGTTTGGACACGATAAGCAACCTTCTGGCATTTTTTCTCCTTGATATATATTATGTCGTTTCTACTATATATACTTGTTGTCTATCATAAGATATCATCCGGATCATCATTTGCATCGTTCTCTTTTAATTTCTTTTTCTTCCATCCAAGATAACAGAACATGCAACCACGAGCAACCCATCTCTTTCCTTTTCCATCGTCATCGATCCAGTTCATTATTGGTCGTTTTGTTGGTTTGCTGCACATTGGGCATCTTCGTTCTACCGGCATAATTCACCCTCCACAAACCACTCGAGACAGTTATCGCACTGGTAAATTCTCACGCCTTCCCAAATCCATACGTGAAAATCGTTGATCCTGCAATTTGGACAGTCTAAAGGAATCGGAAGAATGCTACTATCTTTCTTCGCCATCGGCCCTCCTTCTCCCAAATAATCCTTTTCATCATCTTTCGCATGATATCCTGTGTCAAGTTACGTTGTGACTTACCATAACTGTGTGCTGCCCATGCATCGAGATCAACTACTGAAAAATCCTCAATTGCGATTGCCTCTGCGAGTGTTAGTTTGGTGTTTGTAAGTGCGAGTTTTATTGGACATCTTAAACAGTTCTTTGATTTACACTGATCCTCATATCCGCATTGCAAGTGAATTTTCTCTTTCTTGTGCACCATAGTTAACATCACACCCCTATTGTTCCATCTGGTTTTCTGTGTATTAATCCTTGCTCGATACATTTCTCTATGAATTCTGAATCGAAACCCTCCGCATCGAGTTCTTCGTCTGTCATTGATTGCTCGTGCATTTCAATACACGTTAATAAATTATTTATCCGATCTGATAGTGATTCTTTAAAATCGAGTTTTCTCTGTGGTGATTGTGGTTCATTTGACATTGGTAATGGAAGTTGAGAACTTTCATCTTTTAGTGAAACATTCATAAAAACCTGTTGTCTGTTACCTTCTGACATTGATCTCATTGGATAACAACCAGGAAGTGCGTCTTTTAATTTTCTTGAAAACCACGCTTCATTGATCATTGAAACTTTTGATTCCTTACACCACGTTGAATATAATTTATACATGACATCTTTTGGAATTGCCGATCCTTCTGAGAATATTAGGATATCTTCAACGAAACCTTTTATTGGGTCTGCCTTTCTTTCATATGACTTTCTGTTTTCTTCTACTGTTTTATTGTATGAGAATTTTCCGTTTGCTTTTAATCGTTTTAGTCCATCCATTGCCCAGTTAAATAATCCTGATAATTCTTCCGGAGTTGTTAATTTTAAAATAAGATTGGGGTCTGTTCCTGGTGCGTTATCTAAAAACGTATTTGGGAAAGTGAAGTGAATCATACGACCCCACATGGCATCTGATGAGTCTTTAATCTCTGGTGGATTATTACAAGCATAAATTAATTTTGCAAAGTTAACGAATTCGAATGGATGACCAAATTTGTGTTGGGCCATGATTGAATCGCCACCTGATAGTCTCTTTAGAATTCCGGTATCCTGAACCATGTCTAATCCAATATCACCTGAAATGTTTGCGAGTTTACCAAATAATTGTGACGCATTGAATTCTGAATCGATGAGATCGTGTATCGTTGCAGATGAAATATTCTTCTTACCGATAAATGCACGTATGAGTGATAGTTCAGTTGATTTACCGTTTCTACCGTTTCCAATCATAAAGAAAATTTTATGGTAGTCATACCTTGGATACATGCAGTATCCGAATAATTCTTGTATTAATAACACATCATCTGGTAGATGAACCTCAGAAAAGAATTTTTGAATATTTGGACATTTTGCATCTTTATTATAAAAAATTTCCATTTTATTCGTAAAATAAAACTTTTTATCGTGCGGTAAGAGTTCTCCGGTTTCTGTGTTGTAAACACCATTTTGGAGATTAATTAGATTAACGTAGTTATTTAACTGTTCACGTTCTACCAATAGACCCGCAAATTGTTTAACAGCAGTTACAACCTCAGTTACACGTTGATTAGTCGCCTTATCGCCAAGAATCTGCCGAGTTATCGCTTTTACGAATCGATCTCCATCGTCTAAGTAAACACCATCACGATAACGATAAATTTCACAGTCTTTGGAATTGATAACAATAAAACCACGATTAATCCCAGTAAAATTTACTGAGTCGAAGTTATCATAAATGATATCTCCCGCTAAATTATTTGCAATGAGTTTATCACGACTAAAATAAATATTCTTCTTTGATCTAATTTGAGCAACGATTGCTGCAACATCTTGTGAATTCTGCAATTCATCATCTGCCATTAAATCAACTCTGAATATAGTATGTTTTGTTCATCATTGTTTATAATCCTTTCGTCTATACCCTTCCTCTCTTGTATTTCCAGTATTCTTCCTCTGATTGTATGGTATGCACCACACGGGCCGGATTGCCCACTACAACGGAATATGGTGGAATATCGTCAATTACCACAGAACCCGCACCGATAATAGAGTGGTGGCCCACGTGGATAGGCCCTATGATGATTGAGTGGGCACAGATTACCACACCCCACCCAATTGTTGGAACTCCACCCTTTCGTGATCCGAGAGTCACGTTCTGTCCAATTATGCAATGACCCCCGATTTTAATGCCCTTACCGATGACCACACCGATCCCACCGTGATTGAAAATTGTTGAATATGGAACTTTACTTTGAATATCCGATCTGAGAAAAATAACCATGAATGTAACTAAAAGTCTCGATGCATACTTTCCCATGAAGTATATTAGTTTTCCACAGTCACGATTTCTCGCACCTAAAAATAAATTTGATAACTTGTATGATAGTAAATTCTGTGCGTGTGTGACTTTAACTGTCATTGTTGCCCTGCTTCTGTTCTGAGTCTTGAATTCTCGAGAGTAACCTTTTCAGTTTCCTTGCTTTTTCTTCATCTACTGCATCTGATCCAAAGATCAATCGCAACTGGGCCATCATAATCTCAACGTATGCAATCTCACTCACTACTTCGTTGATCTCCGATCCATTCTTAAATCTTCCGAGTTTCACAAGTTTCACGATAAGTTCTGCACACTCCTCGATTGCCATGTTGATCTGTGCCGGTTCTCCCCAAAGATTTATTGCTCGAGTGACTATGACTTTTAAAATTGCATTGTCAATCTGATCTATTTCTTTACAGTTGTCGATTAATTTATCTGCCGTTACTTTATTTATCACACCTGTTCCGTTACACTGATCACAATCTTCCCAGTGTTTCTCCTCTCCATCACGCCACATGATGCCACCCATTCCCTGGCATTTCAGGCACTTAACTTCTCTCTTATTTTGTGATCTCCGTATGGCTTCATCTACTGTGTCCTCAATCCTTGGTTTATCTTCCATGTAATCACTCCTTTGGTCCTGATTCATTTATTGGTTTGAGTTTTCCTTCAAATGGATCGATCTGTCCTCTACCATTGCATTTGACACACTCAATCCAACTCGAAGGTTTGTCATCACTTGCGTTTTGGAAAATTAATCCAGTTCCGGAACATTCTCCGCATTCTATCATTTTATCCACCCTACCATTGAAAATAGAACAACCAAGAAATCAACAAAAGCATATCCGAGTATTAACATCGTGCAAATATAGATATCTCTCTTTTCTCGATCCTCGGTGATCCATCTCATTTCCATCTCCTCGATAGAATAACATAAAGGCCCATTGCCGTAAATGCGAGTGAGAACAGTCCACCACCAACTATTCCGAGAACGATACCCTCTGCGAATAGAATAGCACCCAAACAGCACCGGAATCGACACCAATTGATATGAATCATATTGTCTCGATGATCTGCACATTTGCACATGGATGGAATCTTTCCTTTAACTTCTCCCATCCAAGGGTTAAACATTCCACAGAATCCAACATCGTTGTAACACCGTTTCGAACACCATCCTGCGAGAACAGACTTGCGTTCAATCTTTGAAACGAATTTTTTTCCAGGTCTGCCTACGATCTTAAGGGCCGTAAAGTAATCAACATGACCACTCCAAAACTTGGCCGGTTTTCCACATCTAACGCAATTTTTTGTTTCCATATCTACTCACTCCAAAATATATCCGCTTTGATAAATTTAGTAACCTGATTTCTGGTTCGAATAAAGATTCGTTTGCACCGATCACACAAGTAATATTGTTTAGATTTGTCCTTCGAATACACAATGTTACGTGGCCGGTAATCTCCATCGATGACTTCCATTTCTTCTGCGAGATCACACCCGCACAGTTTACATTCTGCCATAGTTCTCCGATTTAATTGTGACCGGATGGCCCGATCTTTGTCGTGGGCACAGTGCGTAGACTGTGACACGATCCCACAGAATCGGTTCGTGTGCCATCCGATAGTGTATATTATGTAATTCATGGTTTATATACCTTTCGTCTATATGTAAGTAAAACTACACATATATAAATGTTACCTATATATCAAAAGTCAAATTGTGCTATTGCGGGGTAAAATACCCTGGTAAATACCCTGGTAAATTCAAAATCCCTCCTGTTGGGCGATCTCCGTGTTTTGCTCATTGCCATAGTAAAATCCCTATTTAAGTGCTATAATCGTAATTCCATAGGTCGATAAAGGTTGTCATGGGCAAGTTGATTATTAAATGGAAAAATACTATGGTAGCCCTGGTAAATGATAGTTCTCTCGGAGGGAAATTTGCCAGGGTAAGAATTAAAATACCCTGGTAGTTATACTGTTAAGGTTGTTGCTTTACAGGTTTATTTTACCTAAAAATTAATTTCTACTCACTTTTGGGTGATCTTCGCAGAATTTGACCACCGGATCGAAGGCACTACCCCACGTTTCATTTTTATCCTGCGGGTTTTATAATATGGGGTATATATTATTAATTAAATATTAATCAAATTATATTAATCAACAGATATAAATCGAGGCCCTGATTTTTATTTCCCCATTAATATATTAATATAAATATAATTCGCAGAAGATAAAAACGGGCGTGGGTGCATAGTATTTTGATCGATTTATAATAAGAGTTATATATATTTAGATTTATATTAATCATTATATAGTTATGATTTAATGTTTAAGGTTAAATAAAAATGGGCGTTACTTTCCGAGAACATGCAGAGAACTTAACAAGGTTAATAGTATAAAGTATGTAATGTAATAACCTTTAATTAGTTAAGGTTTATACTTAACTCTTAATGTCTTGAAATACTGCTTTATTCTGTCGTAAAACTCACAGTCTTTATTAATACTCCTTACGTGTGTTAACTCGTAATAACTATATAGCTCTATCACAGGCCACACTCTTATATTCTTGAGTGCTTGTATCACACGCTTAAGATTTAATACCATAGTATAACCTTCTTGTTTTCAGGTTTCTTTATTATCGTTAACTCAGGGTTTAACTTCATTGTTTAACCTCATTAAACCGAGCATTCCCATACTGATAAACTCACGCTTGTTAAATATGATATGGTCAAGTAGAACTATACCTATAATGTCAGATGCTTTAATTAATAACTGTGTAACCTCCTTATCGCAATTACTCGGTGTTACGTCACCGCTTGGGTGGTTGTGTGCTATAATTACACTGTGTGCACAGTCAATTATGGCGTGTCTAAATACCTCTCGAGGGTGCACGAGGGAAGCGTCAAGAGTGCCTATACTGATTATGTAGGAGTTTATTATCTGGTTTTTAGTGTTCAAGGTTATTAATATTAGGTTTTCCTTTTCGTATTCGATGTTTACTTTTTGGATGTTTTTAAATAAATCCTCTGGTGTTCTTACGTGGTCTTGTGGTTCTCGAAGTTTTAATAATTGCTTCATATCTTAACACACTCCATAATTTAAGAAAACCATTAACACACGGTTAAAGTTTTCCTCGCTTCCTACAAACACTATATTTTTTTCCATTTTTAGACACTCCTTATATTATATTATGTCGTTCATCCTTTATTAATGTTTCGAAGCAGAATACCAGAATGACATAATGTCGTTTTGATCGAATTACACTTTGGCATTATGTCAAATTGGAATTCTGGCCTTTAGGAGTGTTTACTTAAGTGTGTTTGGCCATCGGGTAACGTGTTCTTTAATCGGTGTTCGCTTTTTAACGTCACTGTGCATATTATCGAGGCACTTATTACATAAGTTTTGAGTTATATTAAACTGTGTGCCAGGGTAATAAATAAACCTTATGTGTTTTTCTCCCTTGTTTATAATTTTCCCACACTGGCACACACGCTTTTTTAATGCAATACTTAATATAAATTCTCCGGTCATTATTGGCCCTCCTTGTTTACGGTGTTCGCTTCGATTGACTTAACCGAGTCTTTTATTTTTCGTGTGTCGGTCACGTTAAACACGATATTTTTATTTGACTTTGTTAAGTTACCCTTTAATGTTTTAATCGGGTAGGCCATTACTGAGTTATGGTTATTTTGGAAACACTCGAGGGGGTCATTTTTATAATTCTCCCAGGGTTTACTTAATTGCACGAGGTAAAAGTCTACTGGGTCTTTTAAACTGGCCTCGCTTACCATTACAATATAAAGGTATTCTGACATTATAAACACTCCTTGGTAAACATTAACATGTTTTCGATTACCTCGGTAAGTTCCCCTAAATAAGTAATGTCGGGGTCGCTTTCGTGCTCGGTGGCCTTTGGGCTTTTAAAAAACCCTGTTGAACTACTCCAATATACATATATTTTTTTTGTCATTTTACACACTCCTATTTTTTATTGCATTCTCACTTATATAGTGGGAGTAATCGTAAGATTCTTTATTATTTGTGTCGTTCATTTCTGTTTTAACATAGCACCATAAACACGCTTGAACCTGGCACGGTGTTAAGTTCATTTCATCGGAGAACTTATTAATTATTGTTTGCATGTGTTTAATATCTGTTTTGTTTGGTGTTTTTCTCTTACCATTAATAAATAATTTTGTCATCCATGAATCGATAACTATTTGTTTTTCGTCACCGAGTAAACACAGAGTGAACGGTTTAATTTTATTCCCGTGTGGTAAGTCATTATTAAGCACTCGTTTAATATTGCCTCGAATACTGGGGGAAGCGAGGCCATAATCTAAGGTTAAGGGGTCATTACCTTTTTTAATAGCGTAGAATGCACTTAAAGCGAATTCTACATTAACCGTTAAACTATTTCTCTGTGATGTAACCGCTATTAATTTTAATAATAGGTTTCTGTCGTAAGGGTGCGGGAATAACTGCTTAATGGCCTCGTGTGTATTCTTATACCAATCTTTATTATTTTTGTATTCAATTATTTTTTTTCTTAATATTTTATTGGTGGGAACACCGTTTAATTTTCTCCATTGACTTAATTTTAAACTCGGTTTCTGTCTCATGTGAGCACCCGTAACTTTAACACCCTTCCCACATATGAATAATTATTACTTTGGGAACATATTTATATTTTTTGGGTTTAATAAGTAATTCCTCGCTTTCGTGGTCCTCAGTCATGTAATCGGGCCTCCTGTGCCAGTTGTCTAATACGGTTTTCTACTACAACCGTTTTATAAATATACTGGTATTCTTTTATTTCGTTTTCGTCAATTACTCCAATAAATATCATTTTTTCACACACTCCTTAATTACTATTGTGTCGTTTCTCCCTTATTAATGTTTGGTGCAATATTTACATATTGGCACTCAGTCAGTTTTAAATCGTCATCCTTAAGGGCCTCGAAGTAATCCTTAACGATTAACTCTTTTTTCTCGAGTAAATCATAAATAGAATACTGTCTTAAATATTCTCCCGTTATCATGGCCTCGATTTTATTCTCGAAAATTTGAACTATTTCTATATAATAGGAGTTTTCCTTTTCGTTATACCACCCTCCCATATAGAAGTTATTGTTTTTAATTTTTCCATCCTTAAATAAAAATGGATATATAATATATGTTTGGTGTCGAATTACTTCTTTATACTGGGTCACTGTCTCTTTATAGTGTTCTATTGTAATAATGGTTTTAATAGCGGTAACGTATCTTAATTTATCAGAGGGTTTAAACTCGTGAATCTTACCGTTTTTAATGTTAACAGTAAAACCATTTTGATTTTTATTAGCGTGTGTTATTAAATCGTTTATGAGATTCTCCATAATTAAACACTCCTTTAATAAGAAATAATAAAGAGACTTTAATTAAAGTAACCTGGGTTTTTCTTTAACCAGAGTCTCTTATTTTCGGTTTTTTTCGCTATCCATGCTTTAAGGTTTTTTGGTGTTTGCTTAATATTTTCAATCATTTTTTTATCACTCCTTATATTATATTATGTCATTCCCTCCTTATATAACTATCGAGGGAGAATGCCTTTTTGACATAATGTCAGATTTTTATTTGACATTAATTTAAAAACCGATTATAGGCCCGTAAAACGATTTTAACCGTTTGGGCTATATTACCATTAAAAGAAAAAGATAATCGAAAGTGACATAATGTCAAAATGTAAAAAGATCAAAATGTAATTCTGCCTCGAAAGTGATATAAACACGAAACGACATAATACTATACATGGCAGAATGTCAGAATGTAAAACCGGACCAAGTGCCGGAAAACCAAAACGTGATTAAACCAGAGGATGTGCAAGTTCCCAAGGTCCAACTAATTTTAGGACAAACCGGACAAAACACACCGACAAAACGGACCGACAAAATAGACAAACCGATTCTTAAGGACAAACCAGTTAAGATGATATTTAGAATCAAGTGCAACCTATATGGTAATACCCTGGGCCACCATGTCGCAAGGTGGAAGAATTCAGGGGAGGTAATATCTAACTACATTACAATATTTTTACCAAGGGTGAGTCTCGTTTGTAATCGGACAAAATTACCCTTTGATGATGTATTCTCCCACGTTATGTCTCACGAAATAATTCACTATCTGGTATTTAAATACGAGGGAGTTGCAGCAACCGGTGGCTTCGACAAAATTAAAGATCAAAACAGATGGTTCAAAGAAGATCGCTATATGATTGGTGCAGGGTTGCCAATTAAAAGAAATGAATTTCTCTGAGGAATTCTCGGAGAAGAAAAGGAAAAAACCACCGAAATTAATATAAAGGTGGCACGACAATATAGAATGGAGGATTGATTATGACCGAAAGAAAATGGTATGAGAACTTGACCTTTGATGAATTACGGGCAGCAGTTGAGGACATGGAGAAAGACAAAATATCTCTCGTGAAACAGATCACAGAATTAGAGCATCGTGAGAAAATAAACATTCAGATCATGCAGAGTTTAGACCGACAAATCACGATATTGAATGAGAGACACCAGTTAGTCAGAGAGATCGTTGACAACTTAATAACACTACCCAAAGAGATCACGGACAAAACAGACTTCTTGCGAATTCAATTAAAGCACTTGAGAACGGTGATATAATGGTTGACGTTGGATTGATTATTGAATACGAATCAGGCGAGTTATCTAACAAAAAGACCATAGAATTGTTCGCTGAACTCGTTAAAGATGGTTCTGCTTGGACATTACAAGGGCACTATGGCCGGACCGCAGCAGCACTCATTGAAGCAGGATATATTGACAAAAAAGGAAACATATTGAAACAGGTGGAAGAATGAGAAAATCAGGGTTCGCTGACATAAAAGGAGTTGAGTTCATCACTGGAAAACATGTCCGTATGAATTGTGGAATCGATGACAAACAACACTATATCTATGGAACAATTGTCTATGGCCTTTACATTATTGGTCGTGATGAATGGGATCATAAATATATGACAATCGGTTTTGCAGTCGCATACAGAGATGGTTCAGGCACGACAGGTCTTGATATGGATTGGGAAGTTGTCACCGATGAAGAATTTGAACGAGGACAACCCGTTGTAGAAAAGAAAAGCAAAGATGAAGGATTAATCACGGGGTGCTAAACATGCCAGATGGTTTCTTTGATGTTGTGGAGGCATACAATGGTTCGCAGAAGAATCGGCAAACATTCCAACAAATCATTGATAAACACATACAAAAAAGAAATTCAGATCGTGAATTTGCAAGAGAACGGAGGATACAATAATGTTTAAATCTAAACGAAGTTATCCGGTGGCAATAGTCATACCGTTTATGTTCGATAGGCCAGACATTGAAGCATATCGAAACAAACTACGAAATGAAATGGGCCTTAGATCAACGGTATTAGTAAACGTAAAAGGAAAGATTGTAAGATCGGAGGATGAATAATGACAACCGCAGAGATTTTAATCGGTGGCAATGATACAAACAAGATCGCATACTATATAGACCCAGTGACAAAAGACATGATGGCCCGTGTATATGCGAGAACTGAAAGCGGTAAGTGGATGGAGATCGCACTTATTCATGTAGATATACTCGTTTGGAACTTCGCACATGATAACAATATGGTGGAATAATGAAACAGACAATTCCTCTCATGGGAACACGTATTACGCTGCGGAAATTAGACCTGCTTCGTTACGTCAACGATGAATTGGTAATATTCTTCGGTGTGAATAAATATACCGGTTACTGTCGATACCGAGGCAGGTTTACTTACCGTATATTAAATGATCTTGAATCAATTGTGAGGTATGGAATATGATGATGACAAAACATGGAATGATTGTAACAACTGCATTATTCAACGGTGAGAAATATAAAGATTCAGATTGTTTCATCGATATAAAAATTGGTGAAAATTTCGTTGTAGTTAAAGTGAGTGCAATGGACCAACGATTTAAACCACTCGATGACCGAAAAGAATTCTCATATGAAATTGAAGAACCAAAACCAAAAGTTCTGTATGTCATTTATTCACACAAAAAAATTTACATCGATGACAACAATTGGTATTATCAACCGATTATTCATGGGATATTCGATGAATATAGTGTATCAATGCAGTTCTCTGCACGTAGAAAAGTTCATGCTGATTGTATGCTTGTGCCATTAAACAAATTCGTTGAACAAGGAGTTGAACTATGAAGATCGAGAATACAATTGGCAAGTATGTTTATTTTGTAGACAAGAACGGTGCATTCAGAATTTCGGAGATCGTGTCACTCAATGGCAATACGATCACAACTCAAGACGCAATTGGAGGAAAGGAGAGGATACATCCAGAGACAAATCGCATATTTGGAATTGTCAAGAAAACCGTTAATAGTGTTGCAATACTTGAGGATATTGAATACAAACCTACCAGGATAGGCCGGAAACTCAAGAACAAGAAGATCGTCAGACAAATAAAGGCAGTTGAGATTAAACCACTACGTGGAAAGAAACCTCGAATTAAAAGGAAGGTGTAATATGAAAGGAGATCATTTGTATTGTGAACACTGTAAGAAAACATATATCGACATCGAAGAAATACACGATACACGGAAAGATAAAAAATTTAAACCAATGTGCCCTTACTGTGGTGCATGGAAATCTGTAAACATTGAAGGCCGATTAATTGAACTCGAACAATTCAAGCAAGACCCCGATAAGACGGCAATCAATGCAGAAAAAAAACTCTTGAACAAAGCACTGACAATATGGAGGTTAGATCATGGTAATTGAATTAAAGGCCGGTAACTTTGTTGATGAGGACAAACTTGATCGCAATGAGACAATACACTTCGTTGCATTCCTCGAGGAAGAAAAGTATCGACACGTGTTGGCAATGAGACAGGCAGACGCAAACCGTTATGCGAGTGCAAACATTCCAGTGCTGCAACAGGCATATCAATCGAGTGTTATTCGCCACCTTGAGGACATTGTATTCACACAAAAAGCAATCGACAAGCTCATGCAGAAATATAATCTAACTGCAAGAGATATTAATGGAGTATGAAATATGTCAGCAGAGATCGAGATCAGAAAACAATTATCACGGAGGATTCAATATGAAAGTAAATAATGTCCATGAGTTTCTTGGTGTTAGAAAATTCGTAGAAGAAATCGCAGAAGAAATTTGTTTAGAGCATGAGGAACTACTGTGGTTCAATGATCTACCACTACCTAAAAATATATTAAAGATCATGTCTATATTAATGCAGGAGTTGATTGAATAATGGCAAAAGCTAATAAAAAGGCGATGGGAAGGCGAAACTTTGAAATTTTAACTACCGGAGAGGTTAACTTCGGACCGAATCACCGTGCGGTGAAACTCAAAGAATTAGCGAAACGTGAACGTAGACGAAACGAGCATCGCATGTTGAACCTTTCAAAATTTAAGCGAGAGGATGATCGTGATACCACACCAATTGAGAAAGAGTGAATTTAGATTCATCCGAATTGCAATGGATGGCATATCTGCGAGAAAGAGGCCATTAGATGCCGATTGGCAGAATACAAATAACTTCAAGTATTTCGAAGGTGATCTAATTTCACAAATTGATAAAGGAGGAAACTATGGTGTATGTTGTGGCTATGGCAATCTTGCAGTTATTGACGCAGACAGTGCCCTTATTGCAGCAATCGTTAAGGCAAAGCTACCACGAACTTTTACAATAAGAACCGGTTCAGGTGGTCATCATTTCTATTACCTCGTGCCCGATCTCGACAAGAAGATTGTGCTAAAGGACAAGGAAAAGAACCACTACGGGGAAATTCAGTGGCAGGGATCGCAAGTTATAGGCCCTGGATCGATTCACCCATCAAATAATAGGTATATCATCATCGATAACTCGGAGATCGCTACGGTCACGAAAACGCAGATCGAGGAAGTCCTTAAGAATTACATTCAGAGAGAGCAATCAATGGAACACTATCAAAGAAATGAATCGGCCAATTATCAATTCATCGATGTAAGAAAAGTATTGACCGGTCAATACACCGCAAAGGGAAATAATGAATTGCAAGGAAAACATCCTATTCACGGTTCATCAACTGGTGGTAACTTCTGTGTCAATGTTGAGAAAGGAATCTGGCACTGTTTCCGTTGCGGAACTGGTGGTGGTCCAGTGACTCTAATTGCCATGTTAAATGGACTCATACGTTGCGATGAAGTTAAACCAGGATGCATAACTCCGGAAATCTACAATAAAGTTATTCAGATCGCAAAGGATAAATATAATATAATCATCGAGGAATGAGAATGAATAATATTGATAAAATAATGAATGAATTTCATAATGATATTAAAAGATGGATAAAGGAAAACAATTGGATTGGTGGAAAATGTAAACTATGTGGAAAAGAATTATTTCCAATTATAGATTTTAAAGAAATATGTGCTATTTGCATGAACAATAAAATAATAGACAAAAGTAATATAAAGGAGAACGAACATAATAGATAGTAAGGAATTCCTATGGCGAAAGTTACTAAAAAAATTGTGATCTTCCCGCAGAAGTTTAAGTCTGTGACATTGGAAATCACCGAGGCAGAATCATTCACAGAAGCGGATACACTACTACGAGCAGAGGTTGCTCGATATGTTGACCTACTCGAACCAGAAGATGTGAAAATATTAGAACGAACATTAGGAGGAAAAATATAATGACAGACGATGAAGGTAAACCAACAAAAGAAGAAATCGAATCGCTTGAAAAATCAGTTATTCAGTTTTACAAGAACTCACGCAAAGTCATAACTGAAATGAGAGAAATCTTTCTCAAATTGGGATCACCGCATATCGCAAATAATCTCGAGGCAGTAGTTGGTGCAATGGATATCGATCTCACCAATTATGATAAACAGAAAGCAGAAGAAAAAGCAAAAGAGGAAAAGAAAGACAATGCCCAATAAGAATTACGTGAAGGGTCGTGCATTCGAATACAAGATCAAAAAACACTACGAAAAAGCAGGTTTCGTTGTATTTAGAATGGCCGGTTCACATTCACCCGCAGACTTGATAGCATTCCCACCAATTGGTCATTGGTTTCGTGGAAAAGAATTAGACTACGTTCCTATTCTTATTCAGTGCAAGGCAACGGAAGCAAAGACACCAGAAAAAGAAATCGCAGAACTAAAAAAACTCGCTGACAAACTATCACTTAAAGCAGTTCTCGTCACAAAGAAAAAAGGAAAGGATATATTCATTCCACTGGTTTATGTCAAAGAGAGTGATTAAGATGTCAGAAGAATTACCCGCAAATATGAAGGTCTGTTTAATTCCAGTAACGGCACAACCACCAACATTTGGCATGATAATGTCAGTCATGGCAATTGAACAGAAGTATGATCAGATCATTATCTGTGTTGAGGACAATCCGATTCTTATTCCTACTGAAATGGTTAAGAAAATGTTATCGATTGTTTTCAGATACCCAAAATATGTTATCATTTCAGACCCAATTAACTTTGAAGAACTTGTTGAGTTCCCAAGAGAACTACCAAAATTTAATTACGTGGCCACAATGAATGATCGAGTTCATGCGAACCTGTCTGCAAAAGGATACGGGTGCTATCTGATTCCTCGGGCAATCGGATACGATGAATACTTCCACCGGAATGCGTTTAAAATAAGTCAGGTGCTCGAATTGTTAAGATCACGGACAACCGCTATACCTCTAAAAAAATATAAAAAGACCGATCCATCATCGGAGGAAGGTGAGTAGAAGATGGCGTTTCAAGAACAACGTGAGGAAATTTTATTTGTTGTCTTTGGTAAAGAAAAAGTTAAACCAGGACAAGAAACAAACTCTTACGTGGTAGATGAAAAACAATCTATCGAAGGAATCATCGAGAAGATTCGAGATTCACCGCAATATAAAAAAGTTTACCAAATGCGAGTGAAAGGAGTTGACAAACCTCTGGTGATAACTGGAAAGACCGGTCTTGTTGAACAGATGGGTCACGGTGATAAAGTAGTCTATCAAGTGAAAGAGGGTGATGTTGTGCGGATCACTTATCTCGGTATGTTCAAAACCGGAAAAGGCAAAGACGCATATAATCTGAAAGTCGAGGTTGACCGGTAGTCAATCTCTTTTTCCTTTATTTGAGGAAACATGTCGCAAGATGAATTAAACACGGATGATACATATAAAAAGGTCGAACCGACCACACCACCAGTTGATCAACCACTTAGAATGTGGAAGATATGGTGGTGGGATGCAGAGGATAAGAGACACATACTCTATACGAAACAAGTCGATGAACAGGCAGTAATTGAATTCTGCAAATCAAAAGGAATAACTCACTATTCGGTTTTCAACGATAAATTTAAAAATTGTATGAATGATGGTCAAAGGGTGGCGATGAATTAATGACAATAAATGTAAATCGACTAATAGGAAACACACCGTGCATGTCAATAGATAACATTCTAATTAAATGTGAATTTATGAATTTAACCGGATCGATTAAAGATCGCACCGCACTATATATGCTTTCAAAAGTTCCTAAGAATCATACAATTATGGAGGCCACAAGTGGCAATACTGGAATTTCTCTCGCTGCATTGTATTCAGCACTCGGATTTTCCGGTAAGTGTATAATTTATTTACCAATTACAACTTCAAAACGAAAGGTAGAAATGATCTTAAAGTATGGTGCAACTGTTGTGACATGTAAAGATATTAAAGATAGCATGACAGAATTACAGAAAGATTTAAGCATGTTCAATAAAACTGGCACACCCACAACATGGACCAATCAGTTCGATAGTATTGCAAACTTAGCTGCACAGACAGTTATGGCAAAAGAAATAGAACCTGAATTCATGTCAGCATTGGATCACAGGCCAATTTATTACCCACCAACTGATATTGTCGTTGGAATAGGCACTTCCGGCACTCTTGCAGGGCTATTTAACGTATTCCCAAGTGCAAACTACCATACATTTCGTTGTATAGACGGTGCTATCGAAGGAACGAGTGATGGTGTTCCACTACCACTTAAACCACGAGAATGTAATCTAATAGTCCATGATATTACCATGAATGAGGTCATCACGGTTAAAAATATGCTTCGATTCGATTATGGAATCGATATTGGATATTCGTCTGCTGCAAACTTTGTTGTTGCACAGAAATTAAAAGGTAAGCGAATTCTTACAATATTCGCAGATAGAGGAGATCGATACGAATGATCGCAGATTTAATATTGACCGCAGCAAGTTTAGGTTTTGTGTTCGCTGATTTAAAACAGGCATGGAAACTATTTGTCAATAAGAATTATGACTGCTCTGCTTTCAGTAGAACACACTTCAAATTAAAAATAACCTCCCTCATCTTAGTTGTGATTGCATACGCAATGCTTGGAACATACCTTGCTCTGAGTGTTGCGATCTCACAACTAATATTGAACTTCTATATTCTTAATAGGATAGGATGGGAAAATAAATGAACATAGTCTATATATCACTCCCAAAATACTTGAACGATGCATTGTTCTCAAGTATTGCAAACGAAGCAGTATTTCATCGCAATATTTATCTCGATACAAATGAAGAACCAAAAAAACATTTATTCAGCACTGTTCATAAAATGGGATTCGATGATCTCGTTGAACTTGATAAATATCTCATTGAATCAATTGATTATTATATTCATCACGATCCACTTAAAAATATAATTAAAGTTTTAAAATTAAAACAAAGACTTGCAAACAACATTGATTCATTGCTTAAAGAATTGAAACCTGACGCTATCATAACAACATCTGACATGGGCGGTGTTGCAACCAGATTAATAAATGATTGGGCATACAAGAACAAGGTTTCATTTTTTGTTATTCAACCTTGTTTTATAGATACCCCAGGTTATTCTTTAAAACAAAAAATAACTGCAAGTATTCGTTATATTCTATGCAATAAACTTTTAAATCTTCCGGTTGAACGACATCAGTTCGTATATGGATGTGAACGATCAAGCAATTATCTATTATTGTGGAATGATGATTTTGCAAGTCAGATTAAAAATAAGCGAGTGATTGATCATACACTCATTGTTGGAAATCACGTTTTTGATCGGTGTATTGATAATAAAGTTAAAATCACGGTGGGTAAGCCAACGGTGCTATTGTGCACACAACCGTATTCACGATTGATCGATATGGGATTGCTTAAACCTGGACAAGATGTCCTACTTAGACAAGAATTAGTAGATGTTGTGACACAAAATCCACTAATAAAATTCATTGTTAAAGTTCATCCATCTGAGAATAAAGAATCATACTTTGAGATGTTCTCTGGTTTAACAAACTGTGAAATAATAGGAAAAGAGAAACCATTCACAGAAGTTTTAAAGCGGTGCGATGTTCAGGTATCGATGGCATCATACACATCATTTGAAGCAGTAATTGAAGGTATTCCAATCATTCTAATGCATCCAGATTTTTTAAGTTTCTTTGATCAATTCGGTAGTGATGTCGAACTTAGAACTAACGATATAGGTGATCTCAATTTAGCAATAAACACCTGTTTGCAACCTTGGTATAGAAAATCGTTTGCAGCATCACGTGAGATTTACATACAGAAAAAATTGGCCTTCTTTGGCGACAGTGCGGAGATGGTTGTTCATGTTATTAAGGAGTTGTCAAAATGCAAAAAAAGAAAACTATGGCAATAATTGGTGATTCTCTTTCACTACCGAGAGATGATATTCCATTTGAAAAAACATATGCAGCATTGCTTGAAAATGATTATGATATAGTAATGGATTCTGTTTATGGAAATACAACAAGAGATGCATGTAATGGTAGTTTGTTCTCCGTCTTACTATCTGATTACGTTATTGTTCATCTTGGTATCGTTGATTGTTTTCCACGATTGCTTGATGCCAGAACAAGAAAAATATTGTCTATTTTTCCTGCCCAAGTTAGAAAAATCGCACTGTATCCAATTACAAAATATAGATATGAGTTCACTAAAACATTCCCAAAAGTTTTGGTGTCTAAAGATGAATTTTATTGGAACATGGTAAAACTATTGTCAAAGATTAGAAGTTCAAATGCGATCCCAATCATCATCGACATCTCCGATGTTTCAAATAGTATCGCATGTAGAAATTACGGTGTCAGAAACAATATTTTCTCATACAATGATGTTCTAAGAAAACTAATATATCAGTATGATTGTGTGCATGTCAATTTGAATTACATGACGAGACATTATTCAGAAATGATACATAAGGATGGTCAACATCTGTCTGAAACAGGACATGCGATTTTATATGGGATGATAAAGGATGAAATTAGGCAATTAGGAGGAATTAAAAAATGAAAAAGAAACTCGATTTGTATCTCGCACACAGTTTTGATCGCAGACACGAATTCAGAGTCATCGAATTAGAACTTGAACGTGACTATAATCTAAATCTGCATAATCCTTTCTTCGATGCTATGTCACGAAAAGATCGCAGACTTATTCTATCAAAGAACGGAAGAACGGATTGCATAAAATACCGGAGAACACAAAAAGACTGTGAAGAACTCGTATATCGTGATCTTGCAAACATCGATAACCGTGATGGTCTATTTACAATCATTCACGAACCAAGTATCGGAACATGTCTCGAGATATCACACGCACACAAGACAGGTAAACTCGTTATCGTTGTAAGTGAAAATTACTGTGAACATCCTTGGATCAGAATATACGCAGATCATAGATTTAAAACACTCGATGATTTTAAAAAATGGATGAAGAAAAATGGCTACAAAAAGAAAACCGTCAATATATGATGGCGTAGAATCGGATATCATTCGAAGAATAGACGAGAGAATTCCATTTAATTGTTTCAAGGAAAAAATAAACTGGGATGAGGTATTGAAATGGATGAACGAAAATCTACCAAAATGGACTATCGATATAGAATGGAAAAAGGATGGTGAGTAGTTGCCAAAATTTCCTTTTCATAAGTATGCAAAAGAACTTGCAAAGTATTCGGATAACATAGATGTCTACGAAGCAACCTCCACTTCGAGACTCGGCCATAAGCGAATACGGGATATGTTTGTCTTTTGGAGAAACACCTATTCCGAGGGTAGTTATTACCTTGGAATGTTCAAAGACATTCTATTCCTATTCGCTTTAATTCCTCTTGCACTGGCAACCACAGGACTTCCTATAACCTTAACTCCTGGTTTGGCAATGGGATACCTGCTTGGTTGTTGTTTAATAGGTTATGTTTCATATCGTTTCCTTAAACTTCCAAGACGAGAGAAAGAACTTGAGGATTTAATGAGCATGTCAAGATATCTCACTTGGGATATGTTGAAACAGATACAAGAAGAACAGGTCAGGTTACGACAGTTAACCACAAAAAAATCAAAAAAGAAGGTTGTAAAGAAATGACGAAAATACTATTGCCGTCTTTGTTGACATCGAAAAGATTATATAAACTATTGAAAACATTTTATAATGCGGAGATCACCAATGAATATATTAACAATAGAACACCATTCGATCATGCACTGATTATATTCTGTGCATTCTACAATATGCCAGTTCCGAAGGTCCGTTTTCGGAGAACATTCGGTCACGAGAAGTGTGTCGGAATGTGCATGGGTAATGGAAACATACAACTTCTTTATCCCTACAATTACAAGGGAAATTGTCAAGCATGGATCGGTATCGTTTACCATGAATTAGGCCACTATTATCTTTGGGCCAAGGCAGAGGAAAAGGCCCTTGAATTCGAATTGAAAATGTTAAAGAGGAGATAATTATGCCATACATTAAACAAGAAGATCGAGAGAAGTTCAACTTGATCCTCGCACCATTTTTAGCCAGACCAGAGTTGAATAATCTTAATGCCGGAGAACTTAACTATTTGATCACCAAGATTATAGATCGCCAACTTGGAATTAAACCCAACTACGCACGGTATAATGAAATCATAGGAATGCTCGAGTGCTGCAAATTGGAACTCTATCGAAGGATGTTAGCACCCTATGAGGACCATAAGAAAACAACAAATGGCGATGTCTACGAATTTCGAGAGGATTGGAAACGTATTCAAGATAAAAAAAAACCCACTTTTATTTGATGTTTAATCAACTGTATAAGGGTAAATAGCCAGTATATCGTTGAATAAGATTAAAAGGAGATTGTCGGGGTGTGTGGTAGATCATACCCCGACTTCTAATTCTACTGTAAAAACCGTTTTAAATAATCCGTTTTTATGGCTTTTTTGAAACGGATCATTCCTTGTCGGATCGGTCTTTAAAGTAGAAGGTTACGGCCATGATTACCAGGGCGACTAAAAACTCAGGTATGGATATTTTTAAACCCAAACATGCAGCAATAAGTCCTATAAGAGATAGAACGATAATTGCTCTCACGCTACCTTTCGTTAGGCCCAATGGTTCTTTTGATTTCTTTACTACTTCGTCTGTCATAATTTACCTCCTTAAATATATTGACAATAAATCAAGAAATTCTTTCCATTGCCGTAGTGAAAACATCACTAATGGTATGATTAACCACACGAGAAATGGAAGTGATAAGAGCACAATTAATCTGTCTTTTATTATTAATCCTACGATAAATGTGCCCGTAAAGAATAATCCATTGAAGATCGTATTCTCGAGATAGTGAACTGTATAACCCTTCTGTTTGTATAAGTAGTCTCTGACTTTCAGTAAGATCGGGATCGCAAGAAGCATTATGAACATGCACTCGAGTTCAATTATATTTATAATACGATCACCACCCCTACGATTGCGAGGGCTATTCCCATGAACCACATTAAGCAGGTTTGGGTGGTTTCTATCTTTGTTACTCGAGTCTCGAGATCGGCAAACTGTGCGAGGAAATAGAATAGAACCTCTTTACTTGTTACACTATCATAATTTGGTTTTGTGTCCGGTTTTTTTGCTTCTTGTGATAGTGCTTTAATGTTCTTAAGCAATTCCCGCATTTGATCTGGTTCGATCTTTTTAACCGGACTTCTTCTCATTCTCACTCACCTTTTTTTCAAGTTCTGCTTTATATGATTTGTATATTTTTGCTCGTAATCCGAGGAGTAATTCCGCAGCATCGAGTCTTACTTTACATTCCTTGAAAACTATATCAAGGGCCTGAATTTCGTTTATGTTTATGTCTACCAATACCATTTTTTCATCTCCTATGCTACTATTTCACAGACCATTAATTTTCTTAATGTTCCGGATGCATCTAAAATTTCTATGAATCCACTGAATGTTTCGGTGCTCATTACTTCATACGTTCCGAATTTAACGTGTCCATCACCGGCAGGGTATAGTGCAAGATCAACATCCGTTGGACCTACTCCAAATTCTGATGTAACTGTTAGTGCGATTTCAAAGACAGATGGTGCTACTTCTGTTAGTATGTGCTCTAAGTTAACGTATGGTGAACCACTATCCATGAATTGCATTAGAATTCTATTGTCTCTGCCACCGTAATTTACTGCAAAATCTATTGAACTATCGTAGTTTAACCTAATGTATGGTAGATTATCACCACTGTTTGCTTGAATAAGCAGATCATAGTTTGCATTACTGTTACCTTGCAAAATTGATGTGCTTGGTAACGATCCTGCTTCTGCGTAGTCAAATATAAATCGTGGTGTAATACCATCAACTGCGTCATAAATTTCAAATGGTATAATGTGTGGTGTTGACTCAGTTGGTAAAGATTCAATATAAGTCACCATCGCATTCCATTCTGCTGCGGTCACATGATCGCCAGTTATTTTTGTATCATTCCATGCCATGTTTTTTCCTCCTAATCTAATTCCCACTCATCAAATGTTTCAGGGAATCCCAAATCTACTTCATTGCTTATGTATTTTAATTGTATTCTATATTCGAATACATCCAATCCGATTGGTGAATATGAGAGTGATGCAATTATATATGTTCCGTCATCTTCCGAGTTAAGTCCGGAGATCGTCACTTCTAAACAACTATCCATAACATAGTGAAGTGCTTCGAACTTAGTCATTGCATCGACATCCTCATATCCATTGAGACTTAACATCTCATCATCCAATCCATTTATATATGAAGCGTAATTTCCGCTACGGAAAGAAAAATTATTAACTCCAAATGACAACTGTCCACTCTCTGCTTTATTGTATGGAACATGTAGATCAACATCTGATGGTGTTCCATCTGTGTCTGTCCATGCTATATTGAAATTTGCCATTTAACTCAACTCCATTGGGAAAGTATATGTGAAACCACTCGGTGGTCCACCAGGAGATTCATCGCAGAATTCTAATTCAAGTTCCCAATCTGAAATATTTGAACAGTTGAATTGTTTCTTCCAAGCGAATGATATGATGTTGTAATTTGTGTTTAGATATGAATAACGCAATCCTGTGAGTGCTATTGGTAGTTGACGTTTTGCCATCGTTCTTATGCAGTTTATGATGTCCTCGCACGTTGACGTTCCATCGGTGCAACCATCCCACATTATTCCAGACAACACCGTTCTCTTTGATGTTCTACCGAGTGCATAGACTTCTCTGTTTCCAGACCAGAAGTTTAATCCACGAGCATCTACTTCATGTCTTACGTCTATATCTACTGGTTTTGGTAATGAACATGTTTCAGTTGTGTTTATCGATATGTTTAATGTTGCATAAATTTGAGATGTTGCGATCTGTGCATTTCCAAGTGAATTGGCAAATACTTCAACGAAACAACATGCACATCTCACCCAAGATGCATCGGCACTTCTATAAAGTCCAATACCTGCTTGTAGGGCATCGATCTCTGGCCATGTCCAATCATTACCTGTAAATGGGTTCTTTGTATATGTTGTTTCAACTGGAACTTGCCAGTATGATTGATTACCAACATTGACAGCAGTTCCATAATAGATATTTCCATAAGTTTTTATTGCCGTTTTTGCCTGTGACATCGTTCCCCAAACATAATTCTGTCTACAAAATGCATGAATTATTATATGACTTATTGGACCACGTTCAGATGGCAATGGATAATCATTTAATCCATATAAATCATACTTCCAAGTTGTTGCAGTTGTCGTATAATTGTAATCTGTTTCTGAAAATATCCAATCCTCGTTTATGTTCTCCCAATTACTTGCCGATCCTTGTGGTGTCAGTTCTGTTAAATCTCCCGCACCCGTTACAACTATTGTTAATTGATTTGGATCGTAATCTGTTGGTGAACTTGTCTCTACTCCTATTTGTAGATTATTTATATAATCTTGTGTTAATGGTGAATCATCACTTGGTTGACTTGACCAAGCCCAACTTGAACTTCCGTATGCAGTATGATAGAACCAGTAGTCACCAAGTCCATTTTTAATTTGTAAATTTGGTGATCTATAAATATCTGAACCATCATAGATTAAAAGTTTATATTTATAATTTGTGGACAGTGAGTGATCGTATAAGTTTTTTGCAGTTACTATTATTGATTTTATTTCATAGTTGCTCGGTAGTGATATATCTTCAAATAAATAAAGATCACTAACGATTGATGGTTCATTCCAAACAACAAACGATAGTGTGTCATCACATACAACTTCATCGACTTCTTGGTAATTCGATGGTCCACCAGGGCCTATTGTAAATGCACCTGTTCTAACTTTATGTTGATTCAACAGACCAGTTCCAATTGGCCTGATTATCACTGACGATGGTGTTGAAATATCACAACTTAATGTTATTGTTCCAACTTGTGGTCCTGGCATTATAATCCTCTAAATGGAATACTAATTTTGAAATCTTCCCATGTTGCATCATTTGAGTGATACAAACACATATCACCAGTTGTTCCATCAACATCTAATGTTATTTCAACATATAGACGTTCCTTATCCAATACTTTTTTTTCTGGTGAGATTGTCATATAGAATTGATAGACACCCTCATCGCCTACTCCGATGTCTATATCATATGCATAGTATTGGTTAATAACTGTTTTCGTTCCAGTTGATCCTATTTCACCGATTGTTCCATCTTCATGTAGTTTCATAAGTCTAACTTTGTATGTGTATAATCTTCCATCTACTCCACCGACTATTGAAATACAGAATTGACCTTCTAAGACACCTTCGATGTAATACTGTTTTTTAATCCAATGTGGATATAGAAACATTATAACATTTTCTCCATTGGATAGAGTCGTGTAATCGGTTGTGAAACATCCTTCATTTAAGTATTCTTTTGTTAACATGAAGTGTGTGTTTGCAAAGAATCCACTTCCGTAACTCCAATCCCAATCTTCAATGTATATCCCATACATTGTCTCATAATATGGAAGATCGTCTGCCATTTTATCGCCTAATTCCTCTGTTTATAATATTTCCACAGTTGTTGTTATTCCATCCACCAAGTGGGATGAATGATATTCTAACTCTTGAAAAATTTCTGTAAACGTCATTAACATCAATCTCTGACATTATTGTTGTTGATGCATCGTCTGTTCTGAATTGAAAATAAACGTGTTCATCTTTTTCAAGATAAACAGTTATCGATGAATTCAATTGAACAATACTCGCAGTCGATCCGCAACTTCCAGAGTATAATATTTCTTCTGAATCATATAATGGTGATGTTCCACTTCCTTTGACCACTCTCGTCATTACAAGTGTTTCTCCACTACATTGTCTATTGTCAAGACATAATTCAAAATCAATTCTGTATATTCCAGTTGTAACAACTTTTATTCCCTCGTCTGTCGATCCACTCTCATCTATGAAATCAGATGTCAAGACTTTAACAATCTGCCACTTTAAAGTATTCCAATCTGGTGAGTCTGCAACGTAATCACAATTTGCACCATGCAGTTCTATATATGGTATAGATGGTTTTATTTGATTATTATACGTTCCTGCTCTCGTCATGGTTATGCTATCCTGTGTTTACTCTTGCCGTATTTTTTATCGGTAAGGTTTGCTCTCATCACGTTCTCAAGGGTTCTCGCAAGTTTTGAAATATCTTGATCACTGTTCACTTGAGGATTGTTAATATTAATTGTAACAACATTTGAAATTGATTCTCCACCTTCCCCACCTGCCGGAACTACTTTTTCATATTTATGTAATTGATACATTCCCGTTTCTGGAATATAGTTAGTTCCTCTTGTCCATCCGATTGTGTCTCCAATCTTCAATGATGTGATTGATTTATCACCAACACCTGTTTTCCAATTGTATGATTTTGTCACACCACTCGATGATGTAACTGATTTTTCAAGAATTGGACCAACGAAATCCGGTGGTGGATTAGTTGATTTAACTCTATATGTGTTAACTTTAGGAACTCCACCACCCGATCCCCCAACTCCTCCCGATACTGGATTTTGTGAAACGAAAGTTATGTAATCTTCGTATGCAATACGTGCCTGTTCCATTGCATCGATACCGAAGAATTTTTTATACTGTGCTGCAAGTTCAGGATCACGAGCAACTGCCATCAATGTTTGTGTGTATAATGTTGTCATCGAGTTCAATTGTGCATACTCATCCTGCAACATCTTTGTTCTTGATTCATACAGTGTTTTCTGATCTTGTATGTTCTGTTGAAGATCGGCAATGTCCTCCGCACGTGTGTCTTTCAGTAACCACAATTGATGTTTTTCATAATCAGTGTATGCTTGAAGAATCTGTTGTGCTTCCTCATAAGCTGATCGAGTTGCATCGTTTGTTTCTTCATGGTTTGCAACTTGTTCATCATACTGTTGTTGCATTTGTTGAATTCTAATTTTAGTATTTTCAATCTCAATCATTTTCATTTCACGTTGTTCTGCACGTGTGTTTCCTCTACGCCTCATCATACCGGCCAATTGTAGTTTAAGCATCTGAATGTTGTTCTCTGCAAGTTGTATTTCAAGTTCTCTCGCTGCATTCTTCGCTTCCTGTTGTGCACGTGTTTGTTCTTCCAATGCATCGTTATATTCGTAGATAGTTTTGAGAACATCTGACATGTTGTTACCATATTGATCAAATACATTTGTCCATTCATTTATGTATTCTGATCCATACTTTGCTGCCATGTTTGAATACTCTTGAAATTGATCCATTTTGTTTTCTGATATTTTAACTTCAACTTCATATGTAAGTTTTCCAGAGAATCCCTTATATGTATCACTTATTTGTTCTTCGAGTTTTCTTAATTCTGCCTCAAGTGATACTATGTTGTCTTGGTGATCAGCTATCGCTGCACTCATGTCCTCGAATGCTGATTGAAATTGATCTACTGCGGGTCTTAATTCGTTCTCTGCTTTCGTTACACCTTCGAGTGAACCAGTTAAATCTGCACTTCTAACATTAACATTCTCAAGAACTTTATTTAATTCTGATATTGACATTGTTGTATCAACGGTATTCATTCCGAGAACGGATAATGCTTGGTTAGCAACTGCAAGAGTGTTTTGATCAACGTATTGCATACCCTTATTCATATTCTGATCATAGTGATATCGTAATGGGGAAACACTCTTTTTATTTAATTCTTTACCGGCAACTTCCGCTTGATACAATAATGATTTAATTGCCAATTGTGCATTTGTTGCTGCGGTTGCTTCCTTATTTAACGATTCTGCCTGATCTGTAACGTCAAGGTATTGTTTAACAGTGCCAAATTGCATTGTATCTTTAATCAATTTTGAAAAAGCAGGTGTTACGGTTGATGGAACATCCATTTCTTGTAATTTATCAAAGATTGTTTTTTCACCGGATGCAGCAGGTTGAACTATATTTTGAATGTAAGATTGACGCATTGCTTCTACTGCGGAGTCGAATCCCTGGACTGCTTTATCGGCATCTCCACCGGATAATAAAGTTCCCCACCATAATTGTGCTTTCTTCCACCAGATATCGACACCAGACCATGCTTCACCAATACTTCTATTTACTTTTTCCATTGATTGAGTTAGGATGTCAGACATTGTTTTCTGAGTGTTCATCATCGCAGCTAATGCAGCATCGGTTTTACCAGTTGCGGTTTCCAACAGTGCCATATCTTCCGTGAATCCCTGTATTCCTTCATCACCAGTTAATGCCATCGCTACTCTCAATGATCTCATGTTTCCAATTAATTCTGGTAGAATTTGCATACCATATTTTTGAGTTGCATCGTGTAATTGTTTGAAGAATCCAGTTAATCCCGTTATTCTTAAAGCGGTTGCTGACATGTCTATTCCATATTTCTTTGCTGCTTCGGATGCTTCCTTCGTTGGATCAACCATTCCCTGCATTAAAAGACCAAGACCCCTTGTCACTGAATCTATGTGTTGTCCTTGTCTTGTTGCGGTTGCAAGTGATGCAGCAACTTCTTTAAATTCAACACCAAGGTTTGCAGCAATTGGAACTACATATCCAAGTGATCCTTCTAAGTCTTTAAATGTAAAATTACCACGAATAACTGCTTCGAACATCTGATCAGATAATTCCGCAGCATGTGCAGCAGATTGTCCATAAGCGTTTAGAACACCGGTAAAGGTTTTAACAGCACCCTCAACAGTTGTTAATCCTGCCATTGATGCTTTTGTAACAACATTCAATAGGTTCATTGCATCATCGACATCGAAAGCTGCTGAAACTATTTCATATAATCCTTTTGTAAGATCACCGATTGATTTACCGTATGTTATCGATAGAGTTGAAAGACCAACTTCAAGTGATGGTAATGTATCCCTGGTTGTGCTATCTAAGATGGAACTGACCTCTGCGATCTGATACTCGAATGCTCTATATGAAACGACTGATGCATCTATCCATTTACGAAGTTCTTGGTATGCCTCCGATGCATAACCTATCGCTGCGTTTATTCCGATGAATCCCATCATTGTGCTTGTCAGTGCACCCTTCAATCCACCCATTGTTCCAGTGGTGTTTCTAATCGACTGACTCGTTGTTTGCCATGTTCCAGTTTGAGTGTTGAGAGTTTGGTTCGTAGTTGTAATTGTCTTTAAACTCCGACTGTAATTTTCTGTTTGCCGAGTGAGTTCAGCTAAACCAGTGCTCGAGTATTTTATAGTAATCTTTTTCTCAACATCTCCGGCCATCTTACTTCACCTTTTTAATTTCTTTTAATCTTTTGATCATTTCCTTTTGCGATTCTGTCTGATGACCATATCTTTTATCTCTCGGTGTATTTTCGTATATCATTTCATCAACAACAGATTGGAAATCAAGGAGTGTCATATTTAATATATCTTTCATATTTCCTACGTGGAGATAAATTCTATACCTCCATTTTCGCATGTTGTCAAGTTGTTCTTCTAATCCTATTTTGATATCGGGGTCTTTTCCCCGTTCTGAAAATCCGAAGGTTTCTTTCTCACAACTCCTCGTTTTCCAGAATTGTAAACTGCAATCCACAGTTCGATGAAATCATCGGGATGTAGTGTTGAAAGATCGGACTCTGTTACTTTTGGATCAACTTCATTGATTGACATTAATATCATTTTTACTCTATATGCTCTATCGTAATCTTTCTGTGTTATTTTCATTGATTTTAATTTTTCATCGTATGGAATCATTTCTTCAAGTAAAGTTTCATGTTTCTTTACTGTCCACTCTGGCATCTCAAAGGTCTTACCTTCTAATACGCATTTCACGCTATATAATTCTACCATTTTTATTACCTCACTTCAATCCCAAGGAGTCGAACCTTGTTTATTCCCACAGATTAAATAATATTGGAGGGTGGTGAATCCCTCCATTCACCTACTTAGACAGTTGCGTATGAAATTGTCTTACCAGTAAATGGTGCAGACTCCTTCATATCTTCACCGGAGATGTTGACATCGATTGAACTGTTCTTCCACTTACAGTTGTTGATGGTGATCTTTGGTGCACCGGCAGCACCGAGATTTAAGACGATTGTGAAATCATCTTGTGCTAAGACCTCTGCGAAATGCATCGCACCACCCTCATCGAGTGAAATATCTACTGATCCTTCTACGTTGAATTCACCCTCTATTGCAAATTGTTTTTCGAGTGAATCGTGATCCCAGTAGTCCTTTATTCCTTGATCGATTGTTACATCGATTGAATTCAGGATGTATGCAAAGTCTCCACCGTCTTTAGTTATCGATCCTGCGACATTAAAAGCACAGATGTCTCCCGTGAGTGCAGCAGGTTCGGAGTATCCTGTTGGCGATGATGCAGTAACAATGCTCTCAACGCTAAAATCCATCACATACATATATTCTGTATTGTGACTTGCGGATACACGTGTTGTTTTAACCTTTGCACCTGAGATAAGATAGATCGATTGATCAGCACCGAGACAGTCATTTGTAACAAGAACGAAAGCAACTGTTTCTAATCTACAATCACTTGGATCACTGATATTTACATCCTCAAATAGAGTATCTCCAACTTGTGGGATGTATTCTAAGTGGAATGTAAAATCGTTACACTGTTCGAGCAAATAACACGCTTCTCGTTTATCGATTCCTCTCAACTTTTTGTGCTTGTCGCCTACTCCTGGTTTTGCGTCAACTACCTTAACGGAAATGGGCAATTCACCTACTGATGACGGTCCACTACCGTAGGCAGATTCGACATAATACCAGATTTTTCCCTGAAAGGGAAGTCCTAAACTTGCCATTGTTTTTTTCCTCCTTAATTTTTATTTATTCTAATTTGTTATGGTGTGTCGTAGAATAACGCATATGCCTCCATTACTCTTTTATACACAACCTGTCTTTCACGAACTTCTGTGATTACACGACCCGTGCTTCTCACATTTACAAATTGCGTTCCTGGTATAGAACACTGATTGTTTCTTATTTGATTACATAATTCATCTGCAATCAATTTTCCAAAGTCTGCTTGATCTACATTATCCTCTCTCTGATAGTAGATATTCAGTTTTACGATTGCCTCACATCGTCTAACTGTTGCCATAACATTCTCTGGAATTGTTTTACTCGAGGATAACTCTAATTCAATTAATGGTAAAGTTGGAAGTGGTGAGTTGTGTGATTTTGTTTGTTCAGATAAATATATCGGGATGTGATGATCATTTCCATCAACAACCACTGTTATAGATCGCCAATCTCTACCGTCTGAATTTATGTCAATTAAAGAACCTATTGTGTCTCTAATTGCTTTTCTTGGATCAAAGAACGTGTAATATTTTATTCTGTTTAGACTTATTAGATCAGTTGTTAAAACTGAATCTGCAATACTTATATTATAAATTATTGAATTTGAAAGTAAATCTGTTATTATTGATGTATCTGAAATAGCCACATTGTAATCAGCTTGTTCAACTGGTGAATCTGTTATTCCAGTTGTTGTATCTGCTATCGTTAGTGTTAATGTGCTTCCGCACGATCCAGACATTCCACCATCTGTGATTGTCCAGTGATATGTTCCAGTTAATATTGCTCTCGCTGCAACTGCACAGTATGTTGAAAATCCGAAACTTATCGTTTTATATGTTTTTAGTGTCTGAGCAGACCACCCTATCAATATACCATCATAATTTGCAGTTGATAGTGTGCAATGATAAAACATGTCTGCAAAATAATTACAATTTGCAACATTCCAACTACCGAGATTTTGATTAAAAGCATTTGCATAATCGAACATTTCTTCCATGTTTGTAACTAAGTGTGTATCCCATCCACTAATATTTTGATTGAATAAATATGCCTGTTGAAACATTGCATCCATATTTGTTACTTTTGATGTATCCCAACTCGATATATTACCATTAAATACTGATGCATTTCTAAACATAAACATCATGTTTGTCACATTTGAAACATTCCAACTGTTTAAATGTTGATTAAACGCTGCTGCACCATAGAACATTGCATACATTGTTGTGACTAAGTGTGTATCCCATCCACCAATGTTTTGATTAAATGTTGCTGCAAATGCAAACATTCCTGTCATTGTTGTAACCTTTGATGTATCCCAACTTCCAATATTTTGATTAAATCCACCTGCTGCATTAAACATATCATTCATGTTTGTTACGTTAGATGTATTCCAACTTGTTATATTTCCATTAAATGCTGCTGCACCGCAGAACATCCCACTCATGTTTGTTACATTTGAAACATTCCAACTATTTAGACTTTTATTGAATCTTGTTGCATTATAAAATGCATTTGTCATAATTGTAACACCGGATGTGTTCCAATTTCCAACACTTGCATCGTTTAGATAATTTGCTTCTCTGAATATTCCTGTCATATCCGTTGTTCCAGTTAGATCAAGATTATCGGTTGCATATACTCTAATGAAATTACACCCGTAGAAATAATTTTGATTGTTACCAACTCTTAAACTACCCCACTGTGTTACTTCTCTCAATTTTCGTCTATCACCTGTATTATTGAATCTAAATCCGTAACATGTTCCACTTATTGTAATTGTTTTCATTCCACCGGATGCATACGTGTGAGTAACTTCTGGTTGATTCCAAACTGTTATGTGATTATTCGATCCATCTCCCCAATATACAATGAAATCGTATGTTCCGGATGCCTCTAACGGTAATCTTGCTTGATTACTCGCAGATGAACCAGAACTGGTTTCAGTTGTATCCCATTGGAAGATCGTGTCTGTCATTTCACATCATCTATTATTTATTTAAGCTATTGTTAATGTCCATGTGACATTTAATGTATCTAACGCACCTTTTGGTTTTACTGCAAAGATACTACGGCAGAGCATTGTTCCCGCAACTGCTGCATTAAATAATCCTGCTTCAACGATATTTCCTGTTCCCGTTCCTGGTGGAAATGTTGCAACGTAAACGACAGTGTTTGTCAAAACAACACCTTGTGTTCTACTTGTCAATGCGACTCTACCGAGTTCACTATTTAATGTCGTATTTCCTAATGCGGGTGCAGGATCGTCATCATTACCTATTGCCATGTGACTCATTGCTAATTCATCGTGAACACTACTTAGTTGATCTGCGATGTGTGCTAATCCTACGGTAACGACAAGATTTTCTTCCCATGACTCTTGTATTATGTTTCCGTGTTCATCGGTCAATACGATATGTAAAGTTCCTGTAACCTTTATGCTTTTTTCATTTATGTTTGTGTCTGTCATGTTTTTCACCATCAATTATACCATAGTGCTTCTAATTCTATGTTTATGTGATAAACAACCTGTCTATCACGAACTTCTGGTGGTATGTAACTCACTCCATTGAAGTTTACAAAACTAACACCAGGGATTAATTGTGTTTGTTTTAATCTTATTATATTGCATAATGTGTCTGCAATTTCTTGGCCCAATATTGTTTGATCGACTTCATCGTTATGTTGATAGTAAATATTGATATCAACATGTGCAAAATTTTTTCTTGTATCTGCACCTATATCTTGTGGGTCTGATTTCTCCCAAACAAGACATAATTCAATCAATGGTAAAGAAGGTAATGGTGAATTACTTGATTTTGTTTCTTCTGATAAGTATATTGGAATCTGTTGTATATTTCCGTTTATATCAGTAAATGTTAAAACTTTCTGATTAACTCCACTTGAATATATATCTGCCTCTGTGCTTATGCCATCTCTTATGTCTTTTCGTGGATCAAAACTTTCATAAACTGGGTCTGGTGTTGGTGGTAATGGTGGTGCTACTTCTTCGATTCCAAATGAATAAAATGTTGAAGAATACCATTGGTTTTCCATTATTGTCCAAACTTGATCCTCCATTAATTGAACATTTAAAATTTCAACTTCTTCGAGGTATCCTTTAAATGGATATGGTATTGAAGCGGAGTATGATTTACCGAATCTTAAATTACTTGTTCCTGCTGCTTCTGTTCCAACTGGTGCACCACTAAACCAGTGATCTCCCTGTTCATTGTATCCATGTAATCTTGGAAAACTATATTCCGGATGAAGTGGGTCTGCAACCGTTGAACAGACGAAAATATACATACACCATCGTATGTAATCATATAGATCGAGTGAAACGAAATCAAAGTATTCTCCTACGGGTGCACCATTTCCAACTCTAAATGCAACTGACCACGTTGAAGGTCTTATTCTCATTGTTATTCCAGAGTATTCATTTACATCAGAATTTGAAATACCAACATTTCTATTTGCATCTGTTGGTTTTTTAACGTGAAAAATAACTGATTTTGCACCTGTTCCAACAACTGGACTTGCTGCATCCATAAATGTTGTAAGAGCACCATCGAAATATTGTGATCTGTGAAACTTAGCAGTCGATGACTCTATTGGAGTATTTACTGCATTTTTTGTTAGATGATTTGCATTAATTGTGCTATCATGCACGTGCGATGTATCAAAATCTTTCATGTGATATACGGCAGTATAGTTTGAATTCCACGTATCGGTTGTTGATTGATCTGTTGTTTGGTGAACATTTCCATAATACATATATATTATAGTGTCTGCTGATGGTGTTATTGTTTGTTTCACAAAACAATAAAGTTTTCCAGTTATTGGATCATATCCAACGAGTTCATGTTTTAATTTTATTGTTTCTGTTGAATCATAGAAGCATATGTCAAATCCAGAAGATGATCTCACATGTCCACCGTTTGAAACATCTTTTAGATCAACATCTACTTTGTAAACTAAAATTGGGTAGTCTGTTATGGTATGATATACTCTATTCTTATCGACAGTGATTGTCTTTTTATATTCATAGTTTATATCTGCCCAAGTCATTCTACCACTTATTTACCTGCACCAATATTTGGAAATCCTATTTCCTCAATTATTTGATCATACCTTATTAGGAATCTATTGTATAGCATGTCTCTGTTTGTTTGTAAATCTGCAAGAGTTGCTTTATTTAAACTTTGGAATGCGATTGCTGCCTTATATGCAGATAAACATGCGACTGCTTCTTGCATTAATTGTTTGTTATATGTTGGTGATTCTGTGTAATATTTAACGTAAATTCCACATGCGTCTGCGGGTATTGGTGTTGCACCACCGGTTGTTATTGTTACCATTCCGTAACTTGAATCTGAAACAGTAATTATACATGTTTGTTTAGCACCGGTTGAATCAATATAATAACCTTCAACATCCCACCCATATGCTATTTGACCAGAACCAGTTATTTGTTCATCTCCGTTGTGATCAGCTAATGGATAATTCGTTAATTGAAATGTTGTATTTACTCCATCAATATAATCACCTGTAACTGGATCGCACAATGGTTTTTCTTTTTCGTGCATTTCATATATTGTCTCAAGTGTTTCTTCGTATGCTAACCATGCGAGTGTTGCTAAATGATAATCTGATATGTCTGCCTGTTGCGAAATTCCAGATAATGATCTTATTCTTGAGACAACATCCCAAGGAAATACAACGAAATTAAAAACAGTTAATGAACTATCTGTAACTGTTGAAATATGTGCCTCGTAAATACCAAATGGGTAAATGGTCGTGCTCGTTGGTATTGAGTATTCATGTTCATAGATACCGGTTGATAAATTTATCATTGGAGTTGGTCCATCTACCACCACATTTGATGGACTTCTAATTGTAATATTTACAGAACTTGGATCACTTAATTGATTAGTTAGTGTATCTTTTATATTAATGTATATGTCAACTGTATCTCCACGAAGATATGTTCCAAATTCTTTTGGTTGAGTTACGATGTAATGTTTCATTCTACCTCACCTTTATGTTTCCAATTATATATTGTCATTGCAGCAAGAAATACTGGGAAGTAGACACTCATTATTTCATCGTATGATTTTGTTATGAAATTTGTCTCTCCATCACGAATTTGTAATATTCCAACTCCCTCTACTTTTAACCCTGTCTGTTCTTCAAATGCATTTACATATGCTGCCATTTGCAACCAATATTCATCGTAAATTCCTCTTGATGATTTCCAATCAAGAATGTATAATTTACCATCGAATATTCCAATGTAGTCGGCAGTTCCCGCATACTTGTGTTTTTCAGACCAGAGATGTTGTTCAAGTGAGTCTGGTAGTAATTCATGTTTTTCTTGCCACTTTTCAAATAATTCAATGCTTTCTATTAACATTGAATCATAATTTGCTTTTGTTAATACTTCTTTTTTTAGTGTTACTTCAATCAATTTATGTAGTGTTGATCCAAATCCTGCACGTTTTTTTAATATTTCTTTTGCCTTTATTGGACCTGTTTTCGCATACCAGTTTTTTAATTCTGGTTTATCGATGATACTATTGATTCGAGTTACACGTGCGTATTTTTTTCCTTTGATCAGATAATAATTATCTGTGCAAATGAATTCCGCAGGTGTTTTAATTAACCACTTTGGTTCTGACATATATCCTTTCCCAAGAGTCGAACTTGGATTATTCCAACGAAAGAATTAAGAGAGGGGATTTACCCCCCAATTATTTACGGACAAGATGGTGCACTGATAAGCCCGATAGCGTTGTCATCGAGTTCATCAATACCGACATACATGTGTATGGCCACAGTTGTTGAATCACAATCGATGTTTCGATCCTGTTCCAACTTGGGTTTCATACCCCATCCTTCTCCAACTGCTCGACTTGAATCGAGTAAGACTGCCACGATACCCGCAGCACCGTCACATAAGTTGGCACATGGGAATTCGATCACACTCATTGTTCCGATCTTTGAAAGTTCGTTTCCGGACATTGCGATCTGTAATCCCTTTGCACTTACTGCTTCTTTGTATTTGAAGTGAGCAGCAACGGAAGGTGACACGATGATATAATCGGGGTGGTATCCTGCTTCACGCATACCTGCTTCCATCTTTACAATTGCGTTGTATAGATTGAAAGTATCAAAGCAGCATGAGTCAAGACTTGGGTCAGAACAACACGAGTCAAGAGTTGCGGTAAAACTTGTGGTTGCGGTTACTAACTGGTTGTAAATTTCAAGATCGACTTGTTCGGCAAGTCCGGAAGCCATATCTTCGATGATTCCGTCTTTTACAACGTCACCGGCCAATTGAAGATCAAGTTCACAAATTTCAGCAAGATCACCATATGAATCTAAGGTTAGACTCACTTTGGTAAACGAACTTGAAACACAACTTAGACACTCACAAGCAGCAAGTGGCCCTTGTGCGGTTCTTTTACTTCGAATACGAATAGAGATTGTATCTCCTTTTCCACGCTGAAAATCTACTCCTCTAACCGTCACTCTACCGGCAAGATATCCTTTACAGTAGAATGCAGACCAGATC
>Ga0105092_10000098_pt1 | contig 39747 bp, 34 predicted proteins | sample PPLLak2March2015_FD_87021 | JGI IMG/M metagenome (GOLD analysis project Ga0105092, IMG submission 87021) | Freshwater sediment microbial communities from Prairie Pothole Lake near Jamestown, North Dakota, USA - PPLs Lake P7 Core (1) Depth... | ecosystem: Environmental > Aquatic > Freshwater >... | reverse complement strand
TTTACCCGACTGTCTGGCCGCTTGACTCACTCTGCCAGTGCCGATAACCTTCGAACGGGACAAATATGAGAACTCCAGTCGCAATGGGACGAGTGATCCTGGCGGTTGTTCTTCAATCTCTGCTGTTGTTCGCCGCCGAGTCGGGAAAGGCGTTCCTCCCTGGCGAATTGTGGCCGGACAACAACGGGGTTCACATCAACGCGCACGGTGGAGGGATCCTCCTCCACGAGGGTGTCTACTACTGGTTCGGGGAACACAAGGTCGGGGGCGAGGCGGGTAACCGCGCTCAGATCGGCGTCCATGTCTACTCGTCCAGGGACCTGTACAACTGGAAGGACGAAGGGGTTGCCCTTGCAGTTTCCGAAGACCCGGCGAGCGACATTACGCGCGGAAGCATCATCGAACGGCCCAAAGTCATACATTGCGCCCAGACCGGGCAGTTCGTGATGTGGTTTCACCTGGAGTTAAAAGGGCAGGGCTATCGGGCGGCCCGAAGCGGTGTCGCCGTGGCCGAAAGACCTGCCGGGCCCTATCGCTTCCTGTCGAGTTTCCGGCCAAACGCCGGAGTGTGGCCGGAGAACCTCCCGGCCGAGTCTCGAAAGCCTCTCACACCCGAGGAGCGTGAGGCAATCGCGAAACTGAATCTGCAGGGAGGCCCAGTCCTTGGATACCCCGAGCAGCTGATCTGCGCCAGGGATTTCGAGGGTGGACAGATGGCAAGGGATATGACCTTGTACGTGGACCAGGACGGCAAGGCCTGGCATATCTACGCCTCCGAGGAAAACGGGACCCTGCACATTTCGCAGCTGAGCGACGACTACCTCCGACCGGCGGGCCGCTATTTCCGTGCCTTTCCGGGCGGATTCAACGAGGCGCCGGCGGTTTTCCGTCACGCGGGCAAGTACTACCTGATCACTTCGGGGTGCACCGGGTGGGCTCCGAACGCCGCTCGACTGGCAGTCGCCGACTCGATCACGGGACCCTGGAAGTCACTCGGGAACCCTTGCCTTGGCCCGAAGGCGGAGCTGACCTTCGACGGCCAGAGCACCTTCATCCTTCCGGCGCCGGGAAACAAGGGGTTCATCTTCATGGCGGATCGCTGGCGCCCCAAGAACGCCATCGATGGCCGGTATCTCTGGCTGCCGATCCAGTTTCGGGACGGCCAGCCCGTCATCGAATGGACCGACAAATGGGATCTGTCCGTCTTCCTTATAATTTCCGCCGACTGACGACCTGCCGAGACAGCCCGCCAACCGGGCCAAAAAGCGGCGGATTCGCCGTTCAGAATCCGCCGCTTTTTGGCCCGGTTGGCGCCATCTTGCCGCTCAGCCCGGCATAAAACAGGGAGTGTCGGGTCCGCGCTCCAGACGGGATATCCAGGCGGGACCCCTTGCTCAGCCGGTCAGCCGGTCAGCTGGTCAGCCGGTCAGCCTTCAGCATCCCCTCCAATATCTCGCCGGCCTCTTCCACGACCGGCCGGCAAACCGTTACGAATAGACCTTTGTTAGTGGCCTCTTTGTTGCCCTCCGGCGTCCCGATCACGCAGCCGAGCAGGTCTTTGCAGAGGATCGACCCGTGGCGCTGCTTGAAGATCTCTGAGAATTCGCGAATTCGGGCGCTGACCTTGTTTTTTTCTTCCGGGTTCGGCACTTCGGCCGTCCAGGCATCGAGGCCGAGGACTATGAACGCTCCTGTGACGGCGCCGCAAACCTCGCCCATCCGACCCATGCCGCCCCCAAACCCGCTGGCGACCTTCAAGGCAGTCTGCTGATCCATGCCGAGATCCTCGCAGAACGCTATCAGTACCGCCTGCGAACAGAAGTAACCATTCTTGAAACACTCCAGTGCCTTCTTGGCTTTCTCGCCCATCCGGTCCTCCAAGCGAGATAGCTTAAGCCAGAAGTATCCGTGCCCGGGCCGGAAATATTCAATTTCGGTCTTACGGTATTATGTCCCCGTAACTTGAATCCGCGGATAGTCCAGACTGTGAGCAAATGAAATGAAATTCGATCGGCGTCAGTTCGTCAAGTTGGCTGCGGTCCCGGCGGGGGCACGGGTAGGGTCGGAAGGGGCGGTTGCGGCCGCGCCTTTCCAGGCAGAAGCCGCAACTGCGCAGGTTTATTCGCTGTTCGACCGGCCGATGAGGTGGGCTCAGCTCGCGTTTGTCGAGAGCGATCCGGGGAATTACGACCAGCAGTTCTGGCTCGACTACTTCCGCCGCACCCACTCCGAGGGCGTCTGCCTGAGCGCGGGCGGCATCGTAGCCTTCTATCCCACCAAAATCCGCCTCCACTATCGCAGCGCCTGGATGAAGGACACGGACCCGTTTGGAGAAATGGTCGCCGCCTGTCGAAAGATGGGAATGGTCGTCATCGCCCGGACCGATCCGCATGCCGTTCGCCAGGCGGCTTACGATGCCCATCCTGAGTGGATAGCTGTCGAAGCAGACGGGAAGAAACGCCGCCACTGGGCGAATCCCGAGCTGTGGGTGACCTGTGCCCTCGGTCCCTACAACTTCGAGTTCATGACCGAAGTTCATCGGGAGATCATGACCCTTTACCAGGTTGACGGCATCTTCTCCAACCGCTGGCATGGACACGGGACCTGTTACTGCGACAGCTGCCGTCGCCTCTTCAAGCAATTCTCGGGGATGGACCTTCCGGTTCCCGGGCAGGCAAACGCTGCGATGAATCGCCAGTACATTCTTTGGAGACGCCAGCGGCTAACCGAGCTGTGGAATGTCTGGGACCACACCATTCGGACTATTCGCCCGAGTTCTCGGTTTATCCCAAACGGGCCGCCTGACCTGAAGACTGCCGGGGAAAAGGCGGACATCCTGTTTCAGGATCGGCAGGCGCGCAGCGGGCTCACCTGCCCGTGGACGAACGGCCGGTACGCCAAGGAGTTGCGCGCGACTATGGGACGCAAACCAATCGGCGGGATCTTCAGCGTGGGCCTGGAAGAGCGGTACCGGTGGAAAGACTCGGTTCAAAGCCAGGCCGAAGTGCGAGTATGGGTCGCCGAATCGATCGCCCACGGCGTGCGCCCCTGGTTCACGAAGTTTTCGGCTGTCCTCTATGATCGGCGGTGGCTCAAGGTTGTCGAGGATCTCTACGGCTGGCATCACCGCTTCGAGCGTTACTTTCGAAATGAAAGCCCCATTGCGAGGGTCGGCTTGGTCTACTCCGAGCAAACGGCCGATTTCTACGACCGTGGAAAGCAACACCAGAACCTGGACGACCACCTCAAGGGCGCCTACCACGCCCTCGTCGAGGCGCGTATCCCCTTCGAGATGGTTCACGACAACCTTCTCGACCCGGCCGGTCTCAAATCCTTCAAGCTCCTGATCCTGCCGAACATCGCCGCTCTTTCCGTTGAGCAATGTCGCCAACTCAGCGACTACGTGAAGGCCGGTGGCAGCCTTGTCGCCACCTTTGAGACCTCGCTTTATGACGAGTGGGGAGAACCGCGTCCGGATTTCGGGTTGAAGGAAATCTTCGGAGTCTCGCACAGGAAGCTCGAGGGCCCGCTCAGAAATTCCTACCTGAACCTTGAGGCTGATCCTGCGACGGGGAAGCGGCACCCGGTTTTGCAGGGATTGGAGGACGCGCCTCGGATCGTCAACGGCGTTTACCGGCTTGACGTTCAACCGCTGATCGATTTCCCCTCGCCGCTGACCCTGATTCCTTCGTACCCGGATCTGCCCATGGAGGACGTTTTCCCCCGGGTTCAGAAGACCACTGTCCGCGAGCTGTACTTGCGCGAGATTGGCTCAAGCCGGGTCGCCTACTTCCCGTGGGACCTGACGCGAACTTTCTGGGAGGTGCTGGCGGTTGATCACGCCAGGCTGATTGCGAACACGATCCGATGGGCGGCAAACGAGGAGCAGCCCGTCGTGGTCAGTGGGCCAGGGATCATCGACATCAGCGCCTGGCGCCAGAAGGATTCGATGACTGTCCACCTGGTGAATCTGACGAATCCAATGATGATGAAGGGACCAATACGTGAGTTGATCCCGATCGGGGAGCAGAGCGTCCGGATCAGGCTTCCGGAGGGTAAGAAACCGCGCCGGGTGCAATTACTGGTGGCCGGCGCGGAGCCCCGGGTGGAACGCCCGAATGCTACCGAGCTGGTGGTCAACGTGCCTTCCGTCCTGGCGCACGAGGTCGTCGCAATCGACTGGTAGAGTCGCCTTGTACAGAGCGTAATCACGATCCGAAAGAGCCGCGCACGGGGCGAGGGTGTTGAAAAATGTTTGCGTGTCTGTGAACAGCCTGTACGACAGGGCGAGGCTCGCGTGGAGGCGAGATCGAATGGAGCCGCGCACGACATCAGCCCATGACAAGTCCGTCGCGCGACTGCGGCCTCACGCCGGAGCGGTGGTTTTGGGGGTCGTCATGTTCTTTTCGTCGCGAACGGCCCATCCGTCCTCAAGGTAGACGACGCGATTCCCGTACGATGCGTTTTTCTCCGAGTGGGTAACCTGAATGATGGTCGTGCCTTCCCGGTTCAGTTTTGCGAAAAGCTCCATGATCTCCTGGGCTTGACCCGAATGGAGGTTTCCGGTCGGTTCATCGGCGAGGATCAGCTTGGGATTCGCGATCACCGCCCGCGCCACCGCCACGAGCTGCTGCTGACCCCCGGAAAGCTGGGACGGAAACAGATCCTTTTTCCCCACAATATGGAATCGATCCAAGGTATCGCAGACGATCGCCGCCCGTTGCGACGATTTGATGTTCCTGTATGAGAGCGGCAGGTCAAGGTTCTCGTATACGGTCAGGTCGTCAAGCAGATGGTAACTCTGAAAGACGAAACCGATATACTTCTTGTTCAGCTCGATCCGATCGCGCGGCTTCATCGCGTGGATGGCGTGATCGAACAGGAAGTACTCGCCGCTCCAGTCGTGATCGAGCATCCCCAGAATGCTGAGCAGCGTGGTTTTTCCCGCCCCGGAGGGACCCATGATCGTCACGAACTCGCCTTCCGACACCGAAAGGTTGATCTGACGAAGCACGAAGAAACGACTGTGGCCGACCGGGTATGACTTCTCGATGTTATTCAGTTTCAGCATGATTTTGACTCCAAGTGAAGTCCGGCTGCCGGTTAGTTAGCAATAGCAATGCCACTGCCCGGCATAGATCCAAGACTCTGCCGTGCACTAACTATAGTGCATTGCCGGCATGGGATGCCGCCCAAATGATGCAGGATGCCAACGCCCGACCCGGACACCCTTTGCTGTTCGGTAATGGGACGGCCTGTCCGAATTCGCGAACCAGGGGTTAGGAGCTGCGATTCAGGAAGAAAAACCAGCCGGCGTCCGTCGCTGATCTGAAAGACTGGAGGCCAACGAAGCGGGATCGAAGCCTCAGGAACAGGTCGGGCCTGCCGGGAAAGTCGGTCCCGCGCCCTCAGCACCGAGCTCTGAATTTGCCGGCGAGTATTCCCGAATCACTGCCCGCAAGTCGACTTCACCTGCATTTCCCTCCTCGTTAGGTACTTCCCGGCCAGGATTCGCCGTGAAGCGCCATATCCCAGAAGAGGTATTCGTAGCGAGTCGTGGTCAGGAAGGTTTCGGCCATTCGCTCGCGTAGCGTTTGCGACGCCTGTTGAAGGAGGTTGTCGATTTCCTCCTCGAGCCATTTGATCCAGCCCGCGAAAGATTCATTGGACCAGCGCTCGACGAAATCTTCCCAGGGAGAGGTGCCTTCGATCGTGCGGCGGACCAATGACCAGCAATCGAAGTACGCTTTCTCCGCGCAATAGAGGAGCGTAAAGGCCTCTTCAAAACTGGCCGCATGAGCGGTCGAAATCATGTACTGGATGTAGGCATGACATGTGGGGGTCATGTCGCCATCCAGCCGGACGCCTTTCTCCTGAGCCATGCGCTCGAACAGTGCCAACTCCGACTGGAGCGCCGGGATCGCCGCCAGAAGACCGGGACGAACGCGGTCGGGGGCTCGAGACACCAGGATGGCGATGAACGGAATCGCTCCGCGCACGAAAAGATAGTCCTGACGCAACCAATTTGCGAAGACGTCAAAGGGAACCGACCCTTCCGCCGTCTGTCGCAGGAATTTGTGATTGAGCATCTTGTTCCAGAGCGCCTGGCTGCTGGCAAAGAGGTCTTGGTGGGAAATCATGTCCTCAGTGTACGCCCAGATTCTTCAGACAAGTCTACGGGGTGATGGTACAGCGGTCCAGACCGACAACGCTCGACGTCAAGAACCCAGGTGCCCGGCCCGACACGCCACGAACGTAGTATCGACCGGTATGTTCTCCTTGATTACTATCTTGACCAGAATCTCGTATGCGGCCGGGATCTTGTTGCCTGGGCTTCGTTTCCTGAGCGCCTCGTAAACCGGTCGCATTTTGGCCGGGTTGCAGAAGAACTCACCCGTCCCCAGGGTCCCGTAGCTGCAGGCGCCGGACAGGGTGAGCACACGCGTTCCATTCGGTAGACCCTGCATAAGAATCAACCCGTAATCGATGAACCCTTCGGCTGCCGATCGGTTGTTGACCTCGCAGGTATAAACCGCCTGCTCGCCGGGTTCCGGGTTCCGGTTGCGATAGCGGGCGGCCACATAAGAGAAATTGGGCTCAGCGAGATTCTGTTCTGCCCAAAGGTTGATCAACGGCTGCCCGAGCACGATCACGTGTTCTTTGCTGGCTTTTTCCCAGGTCAGAAACCTCGCCTGCGAGAGCTCGGCCGGCCGGTTCAAGGCGAGGTAGAGCCGAGCCAGGTGAAAGGCGCAGGCCGCCTCTCCCATCCCCGTGTACTCGTCGTCCGACACGTGGAGGAAGTGAAAGATCGGGTCGCCGGGTCTGTAGGGAATTCCCGAATCATCCGCGTTCAATGGAAGCAAACGGCCCAATTCCGCGTCGATCGGTTGGGGATCCCGGCCCAGGTAGTTTGTGGGCTGAGGGGACCGGCTGACGAACTTGAACATCACCTTCGGATTACTGAGGTTGATGGTGGTTTTTCGAGGATTCTGTTTGTCGAGAGGACCGAGCAACTCCTCGTAAAAGGCCAAATCCCCGGCGGCCAAGGGCGGAGGAGCCTTCGCGCTGCTTCCTCTGTAAGAGATCCACAGCAGGAGATTGCCGACGAGCGAGAAGATAAGGATGGCCGCGACAATGTACAATGCTCGGCGCGGCGGAATAGGGCCTGCAGATGATCCTGGCGACGATACTGGGCCCGGCGGTGCCGTCGGCGCAGACGTCTCAAGCGGTTTTTCGTCGGCAGGGGCAGTCGCGGATCTGACCCTGACGAACTCCGGGCAGTAGTTACCCTTGGGCAATACGATCTGGACCGGGTGATCCTTCCCTTCGGTCGAGTAGTACTCCCTGAGTCGACGCCGCAGATCGTGCGCACGAACACGAACGATCGAATCCCCGGCCGCTGAAAAATCCGCTTTCCGCTCGAACACCTCGACGCCGATAAGGTATTCGTTGAGTTGCTCACCACGTCCTTCTACCGCGCTGGCGCACACGTACTCGAGCAAATGGCTCAGTTTTCCGGAATTCCGGAAATGGTCGCTCTTCAGGACGTCCGCAAGCTCACGACGGATCTCGTCGTTGGAGGGCCGTTCTGCGGAGAAGCTCACTTCATCTGAGGCCAAGTTCACCTCCCCAGGATTGCGCTCGGAGCAACCGCCCACGCGGGTGCCGAATCATCGACGCAAGAATTGGGTCGTTGACGCGGGGGAAATTTTACCGCGTTTTCCGGTCTTTTTTTTTGAATTGTGTCTAGAACATCCTCGATCAGAAGTTTATGTTCATGCCAATCTGCACCAGGCGGGGGCTGCTCGGCAGTACTCCTCGAGCCCGGTCGACGATGTAGATCCGATCGAGGAGGTTTTTGACGGCAACGAAGAACCCGGTTCGAAGCGATTCCACTCGGTAATTGATCGCGGCGTTGAGCGTCTTCTGGCTGGGAATGATCCCCCTTTGGCCGTCAGGACTCGGGACAACCGTATTGAGATCGTCAGCGAACTGTTCGCCGATGTAGACGCCCTCCAGCAGGGCCTCCAGGCCACGTGGATGCATGTAGCCCACCGTTGTGGTCATCAGGTGCCTGGGGGCATACGGGAGGCGGTTGCCCGTGACGCTGACATTGGTTAATCCCGGCACTGCGCTGAAACGGGTCCCGACGAATCTGGCGGTCGGAACATAGGTATAGGCGGTTCTGATGTACACGTTCTGACGAGCCCCGAGCGCCGTGCCGGCGTCAAAGCGCCCCGACAGCTCCACACCCTGATGTAGCGTCTCCCCGCCGTTCGTCAGAGCTGCGCCGACGCCACCGGCAAGGCTTGCAGGGACTATCTGATTCTCATAGTCCATCCTGAACAAAGTCGCCTCGAGGCCTGCGGCCGCGTGCGGACGACCACGCATCCCGAGCTCGTAGTTCCAGCTGAGCTCGGGCTCCAGTTCCACGGCGCCACCGGTCGTGTTGTTGATGACGTCTTCGGTTCGCGGGGGCGCAAAACCCCGGTGCACCCCACCGAAAAGCGTCAGCTCGTTAGAGACACCGTAGGCAGCGCCCAGACCGGGGACCACCTGCGTCAGCTCGGTTTGCCCAGTTACACCCAGGCCGTTGTTTGCCAGCCTGTTCGTGCGCTCATAGTTGATCCGCTCTATTCGCGCCCCAGGGGTTAAGGTGACTTTCCCTAAGGTGAACCGGTTCTGGAGAAATACCGAGTACGCCTGGTTCTTGCGCTCGTTGTTCTCGACCAGTGTTCCTATTCTGGCATTCGGGAAGGCCCCGTTCTGCTGTTGCCGATCCTGGTCCTCCCGGTGGAATCGAAAGCCGAAGTCCGATTCGTTTCGTATACCGAGCAGGCGGTGGCTGACGCGAAGGCGTGGTTCTATACCCCACGAACTGTAACGGCGAAGCCGTCCCTGGTTACCACATGTTGTGTTCAGGTTCTCCATGCCCGCACAGGCGGGGTCCGAAGCGTCGTTCGGCCGCTCGTTCGAGTTGCTAGACTGACGCCACCAGTCACGGTTAAAGGCGGCGGCGTAGATGGTGGTCATGAGTGTTGCCGCGTCGCTTAACAGGATGGAATGGTTCGCCGACGCGCCGTAGCGGTCGCCAAAGAAGAAATCATTGCGGAAAGGATTCTGGCGAGGATTTGCACGATATTCCGCCTCGCGGAGGCCCGAGTACCCGACGTTCGAGTTTTCGCCATAGTAGTTGCCCTTAAGCGTCAGCGATTGCCGAGCGCCTTGCATGGTTAGCACTTTGAGATTTACGTCAGTGATCCCGAACCGCTGGTTTTCCCTCGCGCCTTCGCCCTGTTTCCGGATGACGTCGACGAGAAAGCCGGTCGGTCCCCAGGTCCCGCCCCACTTCACGTGTGCATTGAAATAATCACGATTGCCGCTGATAAGGTTAACCGATCCCGAAGGCTTCGCCGGAGGAGCAGGTGTAATGTAGTTGACCACTCCGCTGACCGTTGCCGGCCCGTACAGGATCTGCCCCGCACCCTTGAGAACCTCGACGCTTTCAAACCGATCGATCGGAGGATGGTAGTAAGAAGCGTTATCGCCGTACGGAGCATAGGAGAGAGGCACTCCATCCTCCAGCAGGAGCACTTTGCTCGAACGTGTCGGGTTCACGCCGCGAATCCCGATGTTCGGACGCAGGCCGAAGCCCTCCTCGTCCCGCACATTTACGCCCGGAACCTTGCGTAGCGCTTCGCTTGTCGTGAACACGCGGCTACTCTGCAGGATCCCCGAATCAAGTGTGCTGACACTGCCGGGGATCGTTTCTGCGACGGCGGCGATTCGCGGTGCCGACACGACCAGCTGTTCAGCGAGTACGGGCAGCTCCAGTGAGATGCTTAACCGGCGCTCCTCTCCCGGCCCGAGTTCCAGCGGTTGAAATACCGGTGCGAGACCGGTGTTGGTCACGCTGATTCGGTACTTTCCCTCGAGCAGGCCGGAGATTCGGAAAGCGCCCTCGGTGTCCGTTGCAACCGTTCGCTCAAGACGCCCGGACAGCTCAGCGAGCTTGACCCGGGCCCCAGCCACGGGGGCGCCGCTCGGGTCGGTCACCCGGCCGCTGACTGCCGCCCTCCCTTCAGCAGCCGAGTGCGGCGCATGGCTGACTTGCCCGGCCGCAACCGTACCGTGGCCCGAAGCCATCAGTAGAGCGAGCACAACCAAAAGAAACGCGGGGTAAGCCCCAGAATGAAGACGACGAAAAACCGAAAGACTCACCGATCCCTCCTTCGTAAGTTAGGCGCACCTAACTCACGGGGCAAAAAAAACTACACCTCTCGCGGAGGCCTGCATTGGGGATCTGACGCTTCGCATTCGGGGCAACGACCTCCCGCCATGCGTCGCTCCAGATAGTCCTGGAAATGTTCCAGGACCTGATTGAGGTCCATATTGCAGCCAGCTAGAAAGTCCAAGAACAGGCCCAGCCTTTGAGACGTCTCGGGGCTCAACGCGTGCTCGATTTTGCAGGCCTCCCGGTCGATCTCAGCCTTGTCGAGCCGGAGGACATCCGACAGAAAGCGCCGCAGGACGTCGTACCGCCGGCGCAGCTGTTCGGCGACGGCCAGTCCTTCGGTCGAAAGGTGGACGGTGCCGTAGCTCTCCTGGCGCACCAGACCTTTGGCTTTGAGCGACCGCAGGGCCCCCGTGACGCTTGGCTTCTTTACGCCGAGCGCCCTCGCGATGGCGTTAACCCGGGCAGGCTCCCCACTTCGCTCGAGATCGAGGATGATCCTCAGGTACATCTCCATGTTCGGAGACAAGTCAGGCTGCATTTCGCTTCCTTTTACGCCAAGTTAGGCGGCCCTAACTTTTATGCTTTCGCCGTCGGTTTGTCAAGAAAGAGTTCGGGTAGGGGTCAAAGGGGAAACAGGGAGGGAAGGGGGCCCCCCCTCGAAGAGAAAGGACCACAATGACAGCAACGACTTCAAGGACCTCAACGAACGACTTTTTTTGATGTCCTTGGGGTCCTTGAGGTCCTTGTAGTCCTTTCCTAGAAACGGGGGGCTTTGTAGAACCGATTTACTACAGAGGCTCGCCGCATTTGAGCATGGACTTGCCGTAATACGGGTTACGGATGTCCTTTTTGTTTTGCACCCAGCTCTTGTTCGCCATGCTGCACTTATAGGTAAAGGCGCTTGTCCGGGACGAAGGATTACGCTTCAGCTCGGCGATGATCGGCTTGCTCAGCTCGAAAAACTGCTGCCGGGCCTCAGCCAGGCTTTTCCCCTGCAGCGCGCTTGCCGCCCGTTTGATAGCGATGAAATCCGGGCTGTTCACCGGCTTCTTGTTCGAGGCGTCGGACGCGAGCTTCACTATTTTCTGTGCCGCCTCGTTTACTCCTTCGGTGGTGTCCCGGGCCAGGGCATCATGTATTCGGTAGTACTCGCTTACGATCTTTTCGAATGGTGTCTGCGGTGCAGGCGCCGAAGCGGTCGATTGTGCGACCGAATAAGGAGTCAACAGAGCGAAAGCCAACAGCCAGACAAATACGGTTCTTTTCATTGCAGTGTTTTCCTCCGAAACCGTCTGAGCAAGCGGCGTGCCCAAACAACATGGAGCCGAATTCCAGCGGTTGCCGGGCACTCGGGTGGATTGGTTGCGATCTGCGGTGCTGCAAATCCAACACCGGGTGATTGATTTGCCACGAAGTGAGAGCGCGGACGGCCCTGGAGCGCGGGCATCTTGCCTTGGAGCGCGGGCATCTTGCCCGCACTGGGATCGCGGACGTCCCGTCCGCGCGGCGGGCATCCTGCCCGCCGTTGTAGTTGCTTTCCGGCCTTGGCGGTAAAACAGGACAACGCCGGGCAGGATGCCCGGCGCGCGGGCAAGATGCCCGCGAACCCAGTGCGGACGGGACGTCCGCGTTCCAAGACGACGTCCGCCCTGCGAGCGTTATTCTTCGCCTCTGTCGATTCGAGGCCGATTGATCTTGTTCCAGAGGTAGTCGTACGCCCGTTCCGGCAACTTCTCCTTCAAGTCGAACACGAAGTTTTTGCCACCCCCGTATTCGCCGCCGGTGCGCTCCATGGCGGTGATTCGCAGCTGGTAAGGACCCGTGCTGCCGATCGAGACGAGCTCGTCGTATCGCCAGATCCGGGCGTCATCCTGCTCAGCCGTTCGGTAAATGACATAGTGCTCGGACAATTCAAGCACTCCTTGCGTCCCGCTGAACGCCTTGCGGTGCTTCACCGGGATGCGGTATTTGGCGGCTGCTTCCTCGGGTAATACCGAGGACATGAGGGGTCGAGTGAGCTTCCCTTCCAGAAAAGCGCGCAGCGAATCGTCCACCCGACCTTGCGTCACCTCGAAAGTAACTCGCTCGTCTTTGCCCAGATAGCGCGGACGATCCTTGTATGTCAGGACCGTGACCTTCTGGGGGTCTATTCCGAGTTGCTGGATGTCCTGGTACGTCCACTTTCGGCCGTGTTTCGCCTCTTTGGTCTCGTAGCGGACCCCGGTGTCATTGAAGATAAGCTGTCCTTCACAGCTTCCGAGGAGGTGATCATGTTTCACGGCCAGCCGCGTCTCTTCTGCCATGACCAGTCCGAAGCTTCCGACTGCAATCCCGAGGAGGCCGGCCAGCTTTGCCATGTTGTACATTCGTAGCTCCCTTACTTAGTGCGCTCGTGCCGGTGCGTCAGGCGTCGAGAAAGTCTGGTGTTTGACCTCGGTTCGCCACTTCCAAAGCAGGTAGATGGCCGGGTAAACAAGCAACTCGAGCAGAAACGAGGTGGCCAGCCCGCCGACCATCGGGGCTACGACTCGTTTCATCATGTCCGCGCCTGTCCCGATCGACCACATGATGGGCATTAGCCCCATGAAAGCCGCCGCAACTGTCATCATTTTGGGTCTGACTCGCTTCACCGCGCCGTGGATGATCGCTTCTTCGAGGTCGGCTCTGGTCTTAAGCATTCCCTTGCGTCTGGCATCGTCATACGAGAGATCCAGGAAAAGCAGCATGAAAACACCCGTTTCGGCGTCCAGTCCCATCAGTGCGATCATTCCAACCCAGACCGCGATCGAAACGTTGTACCCGAGGATGTAGAGAAGCCAGACAGCTCCGATCAGGGAGAACGGTACAGCCAGCATGACGAGCGTGGCCTTAAAGGTCGACTTCGTGTTCATGTAAAGCAGGGCAAAGATGAGGACCAGCGTGACGGGAACCACAATCTTCAGACGTTCCCGCACCCGCAGCATGTTCTCGTACTGCCCACTCCAGACGAGCGAATAGCCGGCCGGGAGATCCAGCTTTTCCGCCACCACCTGCTTGGCTCTCTCGACGTATCCGCCGACATCGCTGGTATCCAGGTCAACGAAGACATATCCTGCGAGCATCCCGTTTTCGTCCCGAATCATGGACGGGCCGTTTACTTTGCGGATGTCGGCAATCTGGCTGATCGGAACCTGGGCGCCGTTGGCGGTCGGTACGAGCACCTGGCTCAGCCGCTCCATGTTATCGCGCACCTCGCGAGGGTAGCGGACGTTGACCGGGTAGCGGGCGCGTCCCTCGATCGTCGTCGTGACGTTTTCCCCTCCTATCGCCGACATGATGATGTTCTGCGCATCGGCGACCGAAATGCCGTAGCGGGCGAGCTGGTCGCGCTTTAAATCGAAGTCGACGAAGTAACCGCCGGCGACCCGCTCGGCGAAAACCGACCGGGTCCCGGGTACCTCTTTCATGATCATCTCCAGATGGCTGCCGATCTCTTCGATCTGGTTCAAATCCGGTCCGAAAACCTTGATGCCGACGGGCGTGCGCACGCCGGTCGTCAGCATGTCGATACGGGCCCGGATGGGCATCGTCCAGGCGTTCGTGACACCGGGGATGTTCACGACTCGATCGAACTCGTTGATCAACTCGTCACGGGAGATCCGATCCGGCCACGCCCGCCGAAAGACCGCGTTGTTCAGCCACTCGGGCGACCAGGAGGAGTACCAACGGTCCTTGTGACGCCACTCCCCATAAGGCTTGAGGAGAACGGTCGTTTCCATCATCGAGAAGGGAGCGGGATCCGTGGACGTTTCGGCGCGGCCGGCTTTGCCGAAGACGCGTTCCACTTCCGGGATGCTCATCAGCAGCTGGTCCTGCTTCTGGAGCAGATCCTGCGCCTGGGCGACCGATATGCCGGGCAGGGTCGTCGGCATGTACAGAATCGTGCCCTCGTCCAACGGCGGCATGAATTCGCTGCCGAGCTGCAGATACACCGGGATTGTTGTGAGAACCAGAAGCAGCGCGAGGGCGATTGTCGTCTTCGGGTGCCTGAGCACCAATCGGGCGGCAGGCTCGTAAATCCCGAAAAGGATGCGGCTGATCGGGTGCCTTTCCTCCTTGTAGTACTTGCCGACCAAAATCTGATTGGCAATCCAGGCGAGCGGGCGCGGCCGGAACCGGAAGTAATCCATCCGGGCAAACAGCATGCGCATGGCAGGATCCAGCGTGATCGCAAGAATAGCGGCGATGGCCATCGCGAAGTTCTTGGTGTACGCCAGCGGCTTGAAAAGCCTTCCCTCCTGGTCGACCAGGGTGAAGATCGGCAGGAAGGCGACAGCGACGACCAGAAGCGAGAAGAAGACGGATGGGCCTACCTCCTTCAGCGCCTGCAGCCGGATCTCATGGAAGTCCCCCTTCCTGCCCCCTTCTATCCACAACTCGAGCTTCTTGTAGGCGTTTTCGACCTCCACTATGGCGCCATCGACCAGGACGCCAATGGAGATTGCGATGCCGGCCAGCGACATGATGTTGGAGTTGATCCCGAGGAAGTACATCGGGACGAAAGACAACAGCACGGCGACCGGGATCGTGACGATGGGGATGATGGCCGACGGGATATGCCAGAGAAACACGAGGATGACCAGGCTGACGATGATCATTTCGACGATCAGCTCGTGTTCCAGGTTGGCGATTGCGCTCTCGATCAGCTCCGACCGGTCGTACGTCGTCACGACCTTGACTCCCTTGGGCAGGGATGGCTCGAGATCGACCAGTTTCTGTTTGACCGCGCGAATGACCCGGTCGGCGTTCTCGCTGTGGCGCATTACGATGATGCCGCCGACCACATCGCCGCGCCCGTCGAGATCCGCAATCCCCCGGCGAATCTCTGGTCCCCGCTCGACACGGGCGACATCCCGCAGCAGCACCGGGGTGCCGAACTCGTTGGCTCGCAGCACGACCTGTTCGAGGTCTGTCGTTGTCTTGACGTAGCCATGGCCACGGACCATGTATTCCCGGCCCGTGAACTCGATCAGTCGTCCGCCGGACTCCACGTTGGAATTGCGGACCGCCTCGGTCACCTCCATCATCGGGATGTTGTAGGCGGCCAGGCGCTCGCGGTCGACCGTCACCTGGTACTGCTTCTGGAACCCGCCAATCGTTGCCACTTCGGCTACACCCGGAACCGATTGCAGGGCGTAGCGCAGGTTCCAGTCCTGAAACGAGCGGAGATCAGCCAGGCTATGCTGCCCGCCTTCGTCCACCAGCGCGTACTGAAATACCCAGCCGACGCCGGTCGCGTCCGGGCCTATCTCCGTTTTCACCTCGGGCGGAAGGGAGGTCGTGACCTTGCTGAGGTACTCGAGGACCCGGCTGCGGGCCCAGTAAATATCTGTTCCATCCTCGAAGATGATGTAGACGTATGAGAACCCGAAGTCCGAGTACCCGCGGATGGCTTTTACCTTCGGCGCGCCAAGCAGGGCCGTAGTAATCGGGTAGGTGACCTGGTCTTCAATGATGTCGGGCGAGCGGTCCCAGCGCGAATACACGATGACCTGCGTATCGGAGAGGTCCGGAATCGCGTCGATTGGCTGGTTGTACAGGGTCCAGATGGCCAGGGCGACGAAAGCCGCCGTGAACAGGAGGACGATGTACTTGTTGTGTGCGCACCAATCGATGATTCGTTCGATCATGTTGCTCTTGGCGCCTTATTCCCCGTGCTGGTGGCCCGGGGCCTGACCGGCCCCGAGGGTTGCCTTCAACTTGGATTCGGAGTCGAGCAGGAAGTTCGCACCGGTTGCCACCTGCTCGCCGGCCTCCAGCCCTTCCTTGATTTCGTAAAGGTCGCGCACCCTCACTCCCAGGATCACTTCCCTCGGCTCGAAGACACCGTCCCCTTTAGCGACGAACACGATATTGCGTTCGCCGGTCGAAATGACTGCGTCGTCCGGCACGGCCACTCCTGATCCGCGGGCGCCGCGAATAACGACGTCACCGTACATCTCCGGCTTGAGAACTCCCTGGGGATTCCGGATCTCGATTCGGGCCTTTACCGTCCTGGTCTCTTCATCGAGGGTCGGGTCGATGAACGTCACACGCCCGATGAATTTCTTGCCGGGCTGGTATGGCAATAGCATTTCGGCAGGTTGGCCGACCCGGACAAACGGCAGCGTCACTTCATAGATATCGGCGAGGACCCAGACGGAGGAAAGGTCGACCACATCGTAGAGCGTGTCCCCCGGCATGACCCGGAGTCCTTCGACCGCGGTCTTGGCCATGACGAAGCCGGTTACCGGCGAGAAGACCGTCAGGTCACGGATCGGTTCGCGAGTGCGCTCCAGCTGTTTGATTTGGGAGTCGTCGATATCCCACAGTTCGAGCCTCCGACGCGCGGCGCCAACCAGGTCAATTTTCGGCCCGGTTTTCTGATCGGTCAGGTCCCCGAACTGCTCGCGTGATCGCAACGCCAAGAGGTACTCTCTCTGCGTGGCATAGAGCTCTGGGGAGTAGATCGTAAAGAGTGGTTGGCCTCTTTTCACGAACTGCCCGACATAGTTCGCATACAGCTTCTCGATGTAGCCCTCGTATTTCGTATGGACGTGATGAAGCATGGTTTCGTCGTAGGTCACGCGGCCCGTCGTCCTGATGCTCTGGTCAAGCGACATCGTTTCGGCGCTGGCCAGTTTTATTCCCATCAGTTGCTGGCGTTCGGCCGGGAGAGTGACGGTGCTGTATCCCGGTACTGTGGAGGTGTCGGTAGCCTGCTCGGGCACTTCGGACCCAGCTTGGTGGTCTGCGTGGCCATCCGCCGGGGCCTCGCCCGCTGCCTGGCCGGAGGTCTTGATCGGCACGAGCCTCATCCCACATATGGGGCAGTCGCCGGGCTTGTCCGAAACGTACGTCGGGTGCATCGGGCAGTGGTACTTCTGAACCGTTTGGGTCTTTGCAGGTCCCCCGTCCCCGAACGGCTTATTAGTGACGATCCAGAAGCCGCCTGCGGCCAGCATCAGCGCCACGATGAATCCCAGAATGAAATTGCGCATCGTTTAGGTTTCCTAAGTCCTCATGACCCCAACGGGGTCACGTAACAAAGCCAGGGTTGCCCGCGTTTTGTGCGGGCTACCCTGGGTTTTGCTCGGCTGTCACTACTCATCGAAACCCGTCTTTCCTATCAGCTCCTCGATCTCCGCCAGGGCCTTCAGGTACTCCGACCGCTGCTCATGGAAGTTGAACTCGCTCTCCAGGATCGCCGTGAAGTTCGACAATACGGACTGAAACTCGATCGTCCCCGTCTCGTAGCTCGTCAGCGACGACTCGAGCGCCAGGTTGGATTGCGGTGTTACGATTTTTGAATACAGGTCCATGAGTCGTTCGGACGCCTCGGCCGCGAGGTAGCGATCGCGAACCCGGAACCCGAGGTCCTGCTGTTCGGCCCGGAACCTCCGCTGCGATTCGGTCAGGCGAAGGCCGGCTTCCTCGAGTCCCAGCCTCTGCTTCTTCCAGAAAAAAATCGGAAGGTTGAGCTGAAATCGGAACTCCCACATGTCTTTCATCGATCCCTGGTTGAAGTACCCTCCCATAACCTCGAAATCCGGGTAGTACTCCTTCCGGGCCATCTCGACGCCCAGCTGCCTGCTGTCGATCACAGCGCGTCGAGAACGGAGCGCTGGCGAACGCTCCAGCGCCTGCCTCTGGAGGTTTTCGAGCGGCATCAAACGGGGAACGTTTTCCACTGGTTCCGGACGCCCGAACGGCCTTCCGACAGGTCGGTCGAGCAGCCTGTTGATTTCCGCCTCGAGGCTCCGTTGGCGCTGCTCGAGCTGTATGGTCCGGCCGTCCAGAAGATTGATTTCCACCTGGGACCTGATCAAGTCCTGCTGATTGCCTTGGCCGGCCGAGTAGCGTACTTCGGCGACTTTTGCCAGCCGCTGCAAGAGGTTCTGGTTGCGCGTCAGCACGTCGATCGCTTCGTAGACGAATCGCAATTCGTGAAAAGCCGACTTCAGCCGAGCGACCTGCGTCAGCTCCGTGGACCGGAACATCTGGCCCTCGCTCTCGGCTTCTTTAGCGGCCATGCTTCCGCGTAGGCTTCGCTTGCCCGGAAAGGGGATTTCCTGTGAGACCTGGAAGCCGACGTTTGCGCCAGGTTCGGTGCCCAGTCCGGAGCCGGGTAGCGGCGAACCGGCGCTCGACCATCCGACGCCTATGGCCGGATCCGGCAACGCCGTTTCCTGCCCGGGCCGGGTCTCCGCTGCTTCGAAACGCTTGCGCGCCGCCTGGATCTCCGGGTTGTTGGCCAGCAGCTCGGAGACGAGCTGCCCGAGTCGTTCTGTCGGCATCTGCGGCTGCCCGGTTTCCCGTTGCGCACTGAGCACCGCTGTGGCGAGCAGGGGGAGAATACCCAGAACGATGGTCCGCTGAATTCGCTTGGTAGCGTTCATTTAACGTCCCCTTACCCGGCAAGCGGCGGGCCAGTGGAGGTAAAGAGCTTGTATCCGTCAGCATATCAAATAGATACCGAGGGAACACCACTGATAGTAGTCAGGCCAGGGTGTTGCAAAACCAACACCCCTTGGGGAGTTTCAAGCATGTTCTGTCCTATAATTGAGCCGTGGCAAAACCACGAATCCTGCTCGTCGATGACGACCGTAACTTCTTGAAGGTTTTTACCTACCAGATCCGGGAGTTCGGGTTTGAGGTGCTGGCCGCTGAGTCCGCGTCCAGAGCGCTCCAGGTACTGGACAAGGAGGAGGTCGATCTGGTCATTTCCGACGTGCGCATGCCTGGTACAGATGGTGTGGATCTTCTCAAGACCGTGGTGCAGACTCGCCCCGGCCTTCCGGTGATTCTCCTGACCGCGCACGGTACTATCGACAAGGCGGTCGAGGCGATCAAGGCGGGCGCACACGATTTCCTCACGAAACCGTTTCAGAAGGAAGAGCTCCGGCTCGCCATCACAAACGCCCTGAAAATGGCCGATCTCGTGAAGGAGAATCAGAGCCTTGAGGCGGCGGTTCGTGAACGCTTCAGCTTTGCCGGATTGGAGGGGAATTCCCGGCAGTTCGCAGAAGTCCTGGAAAAGGCCAGCCAGTTGGCGCACGTAGAGACGACGGTTTTGATTCAGGGAGAAAGCGGCACGGGGAAGGAACTGGTCGCCAAGGCCATTCACTACAATAGCCCGCGACGCGCCCGTCCGTTCATTACCGTCAGTTGCGGCGCGATTCCGGAAAATCTAGTCGAGTCGGAGCTTTTCGGGCACAAGAAAGGCTCGTTCACCGGTGCAGTCACGGATCAAAGGGGCAAGTTCGAGGCAGCCAACACCGGTACCGTGTTTCTCGACGAGGTCGGGGAATTGCCGCTCGCCGCGCAGGTCAAGCTGCTCAGGGTGCTTCAGGAGAAACAAATCGACGTAGTGGGTAGCACCATACCTAAACCAGTCGACGTTCGCATTATCGCAGCCACCCACCGGAACCTCCGGGACATGGTGCGATCCGGTGACTTCCGCGAGGATCTGTACTACCGGCTGTCGGTTGCGCCGCTGGCAGTTCCGCCGCTCCGGAGTCGAAGGGAAGATATCCCTCCGTTGATTCACCACTTCCTCTCTCAGATCAACGACCGACTCGGCAAGAGTGTTCTCGTGAGCCAGGAGGTCGTCAGCCAGTTGAAGGAGTACGACTGGCCGGGCAATGTTCGCGAGTTGGAGAACCTGGTTGAGCGCCTGGTGGTGTTCAACACGAGTGGGACGGTCGAAAAAAGCGAGCTTCCTCCGGAGATTCTGAGGGCTCGGACCCAACTAGCCGGACTGAGGATGGAGCTGCCGGATCAGGGTGTCGCGCTCGAAGAAGTTGAAAAGGCCTTGCTGCTGGCGGCCCTCGAACGCCATGGTTGGAATCAGAGCCGGGCAGCGAGATATCTCGGTCTCACCCGAAACACGCTGATCTATCGAATGCAGAAGTACAATCTGCGCCCGGACGAGATCAATGTAAAAGCGGCTGTTGGCGAAGCCGACCAGGGAGACTGAGGCATGCGCCGTCTGGATCCGCAGCATGTCCGGTACCTGCTGATTGGCCTCCTGATTGGAGGCATCACCGCCGCGCACTACGGGACAAGCACCGAGTACTACTACCTGCACGAGGTCTACCAACGGAGCTACTACATCCCGATTCTTCTTGCCGCCTTCTGGTACGGTCCGCTGGGCGGGTTGGCGGCCGCCGCACTGACCAGCATTTTCTACTCCTACCATATCCTTGTGCACTGGGGTCATTCGCCGGTTTACAGCTTCAACCAGTTCGCAGAAATCTTGCTCTTTCACGCCATCGGTGCCCTGACCGGTTTCCTCGCCCAAGCCGAACGCCGGCAGCGCCAAGCCCTCGAGAAGACAACAGCCGAGCTCCAGCGGGCCTACCAGCGCATCGAGCAGTCCTTCGAGCAGATGAAGCAGGCGGACCGGTTGGCCGCGCTCGGGCAGCTGAGCGCCGGCATCGCCCACGAAATTCGCAATCCGCTTGCGACGCTGGCAGGGGTGATTGACATCCTGGGTAGCGGGGTGCCCGCGGAGAGTCACAAAGCGGAATTCGCCAAGATCGGCCAGGAAGAGATGGCGAGGCTCGACCGGATTGTGACCGAGTTCCTGGCATTCGCCCGGCCGCCTCAGCCCTCTTTTCAAGAAGCCGACCTGAATGAAATCATCGATTCAACCCTGCTCCTGCTCAGCCATCAGGCCGAAAAGGCCGGTGTGACTATCGCGCGGAACCTCGCCGCCCTGCCTCGGGTAACGGTCGACCCCGACCAGGTTCGTCAGGTGCTGCTGAATGTGATCAAAAACAGCATCGAGGCGATGCCCGATGGCGGGCGACTCGAGGTCCGATCGGCGCATCAGGCTCCGGATGGGACCGTCAGCGTCGCGGTGACCGACAGCGGCGCAGGCATCGACCCTGCGATTATCGATCGCCTGTTCGACCCGTTCTTTACGTCAAAGCCCGCAGGGACGGGTCTCGGCCTTTCTATTTCATACCAGCTGGTCACCCGCCACGGCGGCACAATCCGCGCCATCCCGAACCAGAAGGGCACGACTTTCGAAATCAGGCTGCCAGTTGCCCACGCGGCTGCGACGATCGCGACGGCCGGCAACAGCTAGGAGTTTCGGGGCTTTGGGTCCGACTTCCAAGTCGGACTCCGGAATCAACGACCTCAAGGACTGGGCCGCGACCGGCGGGACTCGGCAGGAATCGCGCCGCATGCGAAATCGCAAAGAGCCGCGCACGAGAGCGAGCGAAGCGAGCGAGAGTAAGCGGACCACGCACCAAGCCCGGTGCTTCGCTTTGAAGCCAAGCGCTCGACTCGTGGTCCGCTCACTCTCGCTCGCTTCGCTCGCTCTCGAAGCTGGCGAAAAGTTCTTAAGGCCTGAAAGGCCGGCATATATTAGCCCAGGGCGAAGCGCTTTCTGCGCAGCCCTGGGTTTAGCGGTAGGGGCGGAGACAAGCCCTGAAAGGGCGCAAGAACGGCACCATTATCAGGATCTTACGCCCTTACAGGGCTTCGCGGTCGAGATCGTGTTGACCCAGGGCTACGCGAAAAGCACGCTTCGCCCTGGGCTAATATGTGCCGGCCTTTCAGGCCTTACGAACTTATTGGACCCTCGCTGTCGTGCGCGGCTCCATTCGATCGCGATCACGCCTGACCTTGCCCGGGACCCTTCCCCGGGAGGACAGCTAGCGGATGCTCAGGTCGCGGATGAAGATGTCCTTGAAACGCATGCGGCCCTGGCCGCCGGAATGCAGCTGGAGCGCTATTGAACCATCCGTCGACTGTGGGGACGGGTTCGTGAAGTCGAGCACGTCCACCCCGTTGAGTCGAACGATCGTCCGGTTGGCCAGCACCTTGATATACATGTCATTCCAGTCATAGGGACGAATGACTGTCTCATACTCAGGTGCAGGCCAGGCAAACCAGCCGCGGTTATCACCGTAAAGGCCGCCGGTGTGGTGGTTCAAGACCCGATCGATCTCCACCTGATAGCCTTCGCTGACGTCAACAGTCCCGGGAGCGAAGCGGGTTCGAATGTAGACGCCGCTGTTTCCGTCGGCTTCGCACTTGAACCGGATGGCCAGCTCGAAATCCTTGTAGTCCTTCTCGGTGATGAGGTAACCGTACTTCTCGGTGATGCCCTCCCCGTAGATCGCTCCGTCCTCAACCACCCATTTCTCCTCACCGATTTTCTTCCATCCGGTCAGGTCCTTGCCATTAAAGGCCGAGACCCACTGTGGACCGATGTCGCCCTGCCGGTTTTGCCTGGCCGGCCGCTGGGCAAGGAGACTCCATCCGAGACTGCAGGCAACCAGAAAAAAGATCATGAAGTGTTTCGATCGAGCCATCGTCATCTCCTTTTGCTTGAGCACACAGTATAGCTTCTGTGGCCGAGGCCGGTTGTGCAAAACTGATTTCCGACCCCAAGGACTTCAAGGACACCAACGACAAAGCCGCAATGCTTGCTGCATGTCCTTGCTGTCCTTGCCGTCCTTGCTGTCCTTAGGGTCGGCAGCCATCTCCCCGCCGAGCAGAAAATTCACTCTCCCCCGTGTAACGCCGGTCTGGTACCCTATCGGAACGTCGGGGCATGGGCTGCCCAAAACCGAGGAGTGCGAGAAAGCTATGAGTGGTTTCTTTGGCGTGGTTTCGCAGGAAGATTGTGTGCGCGATCTCTTCTATGGCACGGATTACCATTCCCACCTCGGCACTCGCCGCGGCGGCTTGGCGGTCCAGGCCGAATCGGGCATTCAGAGGACAATCCACGATATCAGCGACTCGCCTTTCCGAAGCAAGTTTCAGGACGAGGTCGGATCGATGAGCGGTCGCATGGGAATCGGGGTCATCAGCGACTACGAAGACCAGCCGCTTATTATCGGCTCGCACCTTGGCGTCTATTGCATCGTCACGCTTGGGGCCATCAAGAACTCAGAAGAGCTTGTCCGGGCGGCATACGAGCAAAAGCAAATTCACTTTTCCGAAATGAGCGGCGGTGAATTGAATCCAACCGAGCTGGTCGCCACCCTGATCAATGCGGCCGCCAGCTTCGAGGAAGGGATCGCCAGGGCTCAAGCGGCCATCAAAGGTTCCTGTTCGCTGCTTCTGCTCACCCGGAACGGCATTTACGCGGCGCGAGACCGGTTCGGCAAGACACCGGTGATCATCGGACGGAAAAGCGGTGCCTGCGCGGTCAGCTTCGAAACAACCGCGTTCCCCAACCTGGGATACGAGATCGAGCGCGAGCTCGGGCCGGGCGAGGTGGTTTTCATCTCGCAGAACGGCGTTGAGCAGAGAGTGGCCCCGGGAAAGACAACCAGCATTTGCGCGTTTCTCTGGATTTACTACGGTTACCCCTCCTCGACATACGAAGGGATCAATGTCGAAGAAGCTCGAAACCGCTGCGGAGCGGTTCTGGCCCGAAATGACAACGTTTCGGTCGACATGATCGCGGGCATCCCCGATTCGGGAGTGGGTCACGGGCTCGGATACGCCAGCGAGTCGGGCATCCCGTACCGTCGGCCGTTCGTCAAGTACACTCCGACCTGGCCGCGCAGTTTTATGCCCCCGATCCAAGCCACCCGCGAACTGGTCGCAAGCATGAAGTTGATCCCCATCAAGGAGATCATCGGCGGAAAGCGGTTGCTCTTTTGCGAGGACTCCATCGTCCGCGGCACGCAGCTCAAAGACACGATCAGACGTTTGTACGAGTACGGGGCGAAGGAAGTCCACATGCGACCGGCGTGTCCTCCGCTGGTTTTCGGCTGCCCGTTCCTCAATTTCTCGCGGTCCCGGTCGGAGATGGATCTGGCGGCCCGGCGGGCCATTAAAGAGCTCGAGGGACACGACGCCGCGCGATTGGCTCACTACACCGATGAAGGCTCTGCCGATTACAGTGCGATGGTGGACCGAATAGCAACCCGGCTGGGCGTCACCAGCCTCAAGTACCAGACGCTCAAGGACATGATCCAGGCAATTGGACTGTCGCCAGACAAGCTGTGCACGTATTGCTGGTCAGGTTGCGACCCATCTGGCCAGTTCGTCCAGCTGGGCCGCCCTTAGGTCAGACTTCCAACTCGGTATGCCCGACAGGGAATGTGAGCTACGGGGCTTCAAGTCGGGGCCCTGTGGTTCATTCCATTGCCCGCGCGCTTCGCTTGGCCCCTCGATGCTTTACCGGTTCGTGGAGCGGATCGGGCGGATGCATGACCGGATCCGCAACGACCAGGACGTCCGTCACGCGGGATTCAGGCAAGACTCCGGACCGTGCCAACTCTTTCTGGACGCTCTGCAGGTAGCCCCGGATAATGTAAAAATTCCCGAGATCGAAGAAGTGGTCGATAGATGCCATAAGCTCCATCGCCTGATAGAACTCGAGGGCGCTGTCAAGCAAGCCCTGTGAGCGAATGAGCTCCCAGAAATCGCGTTTTGCCGTCAGGAGAGCGTAATTAACTTCGCACAGCGGGAATCTTTCACGATATCGCTCGGCGCCGAGATCCTGGAAAAACCGGCTCAAGTCGGCGCGGGTCAGCGACTGCTGAAGCCAAAGAGCCAGGTTTTGGAACACTAGTGTATGACGGGAAACAAGCTGGTCGACCGACAGTGAGCGGTAAGTTCTTGTCACCTCGGCCCTACGGATGTGCTCGGACCAATGCAACGCTAGCTTCTCAGGGTCGCGCTTGATCAAATCGACTATCTGAAGGTAGATCATCTCCGACCTCCTCGCTTTATCCGCGGACGGTGGGCCCGACTAGAGAGTGCTAATCGAGACGTTGGTCTCTATCTTAATACATCCTCGATGACCAGGATTGATTCGACCAGGGAGGCGGTGACGACTCGGGAGCTTTTCCCGTCGGCACTCAATCGGAAGATGGTCGTCCCGTTGCTGTAAACAACGGAATCGTCGGGGCCGAGATCAAAACACAGAACGCTTTTCGCCAGGCATTCCTCGGTTCCGTCAGGCTTGCGCCGGCGGAGCTCCCATGTCCGGGGGACAAGGGCGCGATCGGCATCCCGGGTTTCACGCAGGTGCCTGGCTGCCTCGACCCGGCGTCCACGGACGATGAGCTCCCGCAAGTCGGCGCCCTCCAGCTTCGGCCCGCCGGCCGTTGTGAGAGGCTTTCGGGAGTAGGTCAAAGAAAAGAAATTCAGGTAAGCAAGGAGGGCGCGAAGCAGGCGAAACGGGAGGAGGACCACGTCGCTGACCGTCCGGAGCACCGATGGCCGGTGGAACTGTTCGTAGGGCCGGCGAATGAAAAGAAGGTCGCCCGCGCGCGTTTTGCGGGCGGTCAGGTAATCGTACCGGTCGTCCTGGAGCAAGACTTCCATGTCTCCGCTGTCCAGATCGAGGCTCATGACCGAGAAGGGGCCAGTCCCCACGGGAAAGCCCTCCGTGTTCCGGGCAACTCCCGCGCTCTGATAGACGACTCGCGACGTACCAGGGACCCAGGAAGGTGCTTCGTCGATCGAGTCGCCCTCGGTCACTTCGCTCATGTCCGAGGCGTCCTCGGTCAGGAACCCGATGTTCGCCGTCCCGTTCTGGAAACGGAGGGAACACGCAAGCCAGGGCTCGTCGGTGTGATGCGCCAAGTCGATGCATTCGAAGCGCTCTCGATGCAGGACACGCTTCTCAGTTCCTGAGCAGAGGTCATGAACGAGGAGCGCCCCAACCGGCGGGGCGTGCAGCGCCAGGAAGAGGCGGCTGGTTCCGGGGGCCAGCGACATCCCGGTGATCCGGATGTTTCGAAGCTGCTGCTCCCGTTCGTCGATCCCCCACAGCATTCCTCCGGACATGAAGAGCGCGCCGGTGCCTTTGGTTTTCCACTCGCGTTTCTGAGCCACCTGCACGGCGCTTCGTACCAATTCCTGGCCAAAAGCACTCTCGATTTCGCGCGCGGGACTGGATTCGTCTTTCACGAAAAGCCGTCCCCCTGACAAATAAGCGACTCGCATTTCCGTGCTGGGAACCTTACCGAAAAGAGGCGAAGAAGACAACAAGAAGACGGGGAGACGAGGAGACAAGAGAGACGTCCGCGCTCAAATCTCCCCCTTGCGCGATCGTCGCTCGTGTCCACATCTTTCTGGAACTTTCCGGGCTTCCCGAGCGAATACAACTCTGAAGGTATTCGTGAATGGGAGAGACGCCGGTTACGGATTCTGAGCTGGTGCGGGCGATTCGGGAAGGGGACGAGGACGCTTTCCGAACTGTCTACTCTCGGCTGCAAGCCCAGGTGTTCCGGTTCGCGCTGCACATGAGCGGGTCTCGAAGCCTGGCGGACGATATCGTGCAGGAGGCATTTCTAACCCTCATTCACAGGTCCGACCGCTTTGACTCGGAGAAGGGGTCGCTTGCGGCCTTCGTTCTCGGGATCACACGCAACTGCCTGCTTCGGCGGCTGAGAACCGAGCGGGTGTTTGTCACCGCCCTCGACGATCAGGAAAAGGGCCGGCCGAGCGACCAAACGGCCGGCTCGGACCCGCTTTCGGAGCTGGACCGATCGGAAACCGTGCGTCAGGTGCGAAGTGCGGTCCTGAGCCTGCCGCTTCATTACCGGGAGGTCGTCGTCCTCTGCGAGCTGGAGGAGAGAAGCTACGAGGAGACGGCCAAGCTTCTCGGCTGCTCTTCAGGGACCGTGCGTTCCCGTCTTCACCGCGCGAGGGCGCTGCTGCTCAGCAAGCTTAAGGCTCTAGAACCGGGTCTCGAATTCTCAAAGGCAAGATCACGAAGGTGTCCGGCATGAGATGCAGGGAGTTTCGAAACAAGGTGACCGATTGGGTGCGAACGGGCGGCTCGGAGCACTCCGAGGAGTTGTCACGACACGCGGCAACTTGCAGGGAGTGTTCCAAACGGCTACGGGAGGAACGCGCGCTTGGCCTGGCTTTCGACCGCCTGCGCAAGTTGCACGCAGCCGAAGAGACGTCTCCTCTCGTAGAACAGTCTCTGCTGGCTGACTTCCGATCAGTCAGGGGCCAAAACTGGTTCTGTGAACCGGACGCGGCGCAAGTACCCAAGGCGGGTGCCGGGCGGCATCCGGCTCTGGCTTTGGCCGCTGTCCTGCTCCTGGGATGCGGACTTGTCGTCTGGTTTGTTCTCCTGGCGTGGAGCCGCTCAACCACGGGGCCGCAGGCTCCGGGTCACTCGGAGCAGCCGGTCGCCCGTATGCCGCACCTCACTGGTCAAGCAGGAGATTCGCCAGCGTTGCCCAGGAAAGAGGATCTCGCGCGCACCGAGCCTGCCCCGATGCAAGTGAGGCCCTCGCAGACCGTGCGACGCCCTGAGCGTGTGGCAAGCCAGGTGCGTCGGGGCACCCGAGCCGCTCGCCCCGACCGGGCATCCGCACCGGCCGAAAGCCGAGAGTCGACCGGCTTCATCCCCACGATGATCCCCCTTGAAACCGAGTCAGACTATGGACTCCAGCTGGTTAGAGTCGAGCTGCCGAGAAGCACCATGGCCTCATTTGGCCTTCGGGTTGATCGACGGCAACTGAACAGGCCGGTCAAAGCAGATCTACTCATAGGCCCGGACGGCCTGACGAGAGCGATCAGATTCCTGCAGTGAAAATTACAAACCACATCCAACTTGGAGACAGACTATGTATGGAAAAACAGCCGCAATCGTGTTGACAGTCGTCGCTTTGCTGATTCTGGTGCCCGTGCTCGCCGGCGAAGACGGGAAGGCGAAGAAGATCGAGAAAGGCTTGGCTGTTGAGCCGCCTGTTGCTGTGACCTTTGCGGGGTTCGCAAATGCGACTGTTGACCACATAATGGACATCAAGGTGGTGACCGGGGCGCCTTACTCGGCCCAGGCGACCACCGAGACAGTTCAGGTCTTGGCCGACGGTAACCGCATCGTTCGCCGGAACAGCACCGAGATCACGCGGGACGGCCAGGGACGGACCCGGCATGAGTACTCTTTCACGCCGCCCGCAGGTGCGAGCAGTGATGATTCCGGGCAGGTCACGATGATTTCCATCAACGACCCGACCACCGGAATGACCTACACGCTCCACACCGACAGCCGGACTGCGGAGAAAGTCCGGTTGCCTGAAATGTCGCACGTCGTGATTGAGGAAGAAGCGGGGGCCACCCATTCGGTAGGAAACGCCGTGGTGGCTGGCGGGGGCAGACCGCATATCTTCATCCACCAATCGACTGGCCCAGGTACCGTCGTGGCCGGCACCGCCGGAATTCCTGCCCCCCACATCGCCCGGTACAAGTTCAGTATGGCCGGAGGAGTCCACGAGGATGGGGCGACCGAACAACTCGGCAAGCAGATCATTGAAGGACTGGAAGTCGAGGGCAAGCGGACCACGGTGACAATCCCTGCCGGGCAGATCGGGAATGAACAACCCATCGTGGTTACCAACGAGTCGTGGTACTCCCCCGAGCTCCAGGTCATCGTGTTCAGCAGGCGGGATGACCCCATGGCCGGGACGACCACTTATCGGCTGACGAATGTCGTCAGGGCAGAACCGGACCCTTCCCTTTTCGAGGTCCCCGCTGACTACACAGTTGAAAGCCCAAGGATGGGGTTGCGGAAGTTCGAGCACCGGGTGCCCGCCCCCCGCAAGGAGTAGATAGCATCGATCGGAAGGAGCCGCGCACGGCAGCGAGCGGAGCGAGCGAGAGTAAGCGGACCACTGACCTAGCCCCACGTTTTGCCGCGCTGAAGACGGGCTGGTCTGGGTGGTCCGCTTACTCCTCGCTCCGCTCGCTGCCGTGCACGGCTCCTTCCGATCGCGCCTATGGCTTGAATCCAGTCGGAGGCCAAATCTCAAAATGACCTTCCGGGAGTGTTTCGAATGGCCCCCGCGCGCAGGTCAGACATCAACTCCCAGGAACGATCGCAGCACATAGCCGATGCCGAAGCTGAAAGCAGCGACGGCGAAGCTGACGCCCGCCATCTCGAAGAACCGCCGGCCGAAAGGTTCATCCTGGGCGACCGAAATGTAGTAGTTGAACACCGCCACGATCACGACTGCTGAAGCCAACGAGAGCCCCAGGCAGACGTAGTAGTTGTCGAGGACCAAATAGGGAAGGATAAGGATTAATACGGTGAACAAGTAAGCCGATCCGGTATAAAGCGCCGCCTTCACAGGGCTTTTCCCCGTATTCTCCGACCTGGTCGAGAGGTATTCCGAAGCCGCCATCGACAGCGCTGCCGCGATTCCCGTGATGGACCCCGTCAGGGCGATGAGTTTCGTGTTCTGGAGGGCCAGCGTGAACCCGGCCAGTGCCCCTGTGAGTTCAACGAGTGCGTCGTTCAGACCCAGGACCACCGAGCCTGCGTATCGAAGCCGCTCCTCGTCAAGCACCGCCAGTAGGGCCTTCTCATGTTCGATTTCGTCCTGGGCAATCGATAATGCCTTGTCGACCAGGTTCTCGATTTCGGCGTAGTTCCGTTGCGCGCTCACCTCCCCCCGTTCCATTAGTTTGATGCCGAAGGTGAGCCCGAAAACGCGGCTGATCAGGTAGTACTTCCAGAACCGGATTCGGCTCGGCGCCACATCCTGCCCTGTGTAGATCCGCCACTCCTGGTAATGACGAAGTTCGTCCCCGGCGATTCGAGTGAGAACCTGGCGATTCGCCGGTGAATCGGTCCGCTCCGCCAGTTTGGAGTACACCCGGTGTTCGGTAATTTCGTCTTCTTGGAAGGTGAGCAGCCGGGCACGCAGTCGATCATCGATGTCAGTTTTCACGATCTGTTCATTATCGCTCGAACCTGGCGACTGCGCACCCGCCTACTGCCCGCCGCCCGCTGGAGTCGGCTCAGAACCGCCACGCCAGCATGCCGTACACGCTCCGGGGTATGGCGGTCGGAAGCTCCCAGAGAATTGACCCAAATTCCTGGTGTTCATCCTGGGCCAGGTTCTGCCCAACAACACTCAACTCGATCGCTTCGGTCGCGGCCCACGCCAGGCGGCAATCGATCCGCGTGTACCGATCGATCTGGTAGGAAGGAACCCGGTTGACAAAGTAGAGGGCCGAGTCGAGCTTGAACCCTTTTGGCAGGTCGATGGAACCATGAGCGCCGAATTGGTGGCTGGGCTGGTGGCTCGCCGCGAGATCGATGCCGGCGGTCTCAAGTTCGACGTCGATGTAGGTGTAACTCAAGCCAATCTTCGAAAAAGTGGACGGGCTGAGATAGGCGGCTACCTCCGCCCCGTAGCTCTCTCCGTCCATCCCGTTCGTCACCCTCAAAGGCAGCCGGAGATGCATAGATGGTGAAAAAACTGGGTAGGGCTGCTCGGGAAACGCTACGTTAATTCGTTGATATCGATTGGCATAGCCGGCAATGTCGATTGAGAAGTAGCGGTTGGCTTGGAAGCGGTAGCCGGCCTCGTAAGCAATCAGCTCCTCCTCCTCCAGGTTCGGGTTCCCGGCCAGTCCTGCCATGATCGGGGGCATCATCGGATTGGTCGGGTCGACTTGGACAACCCTGCCGAGGAAGAGACTGGCGTCACTTTCAGCAGTGCCCGGGGTGCGCACTGCCCGGGAAGCGGCCGCCCAGAGCGTGTTTTGATCGTCAGGGGTCCAAGCCAGTCTAAATGTGGGCTGGACGTTGGCCCCGGTTAGACCGTGGTGTTCGAATCTGGCGCCGAGGGTCAAGGAGAAGCGATCGGGAGCGACCGCAATCTGATCCTGCACGGAAAAGCTGTACACCTCAAAGCTCCTCTCGCGCGTGACTTCCATGGAGGTAACCCAGGGATCCAGGTCGGTTGAGGCAAACCGGGCGCCTAGCGTCCAGCCGAGACTGTGGCGAGGTGTCGGTGTCCAGTTGTGTTGGAACTCCAAATCGAAGGCACCCCATTTCATCGTGCCGATTGGCTCCTCAAACGTGGTTCGGTCGAAGTAGAACTGCAAACTCGTCGCGGACTTGTCCGAAAAGCGTCGGGTCCAACGCGCCATTCCACTCCCGGATGTGAAGTCGTTCCGCGGGCTGAGGAAGCTCATGTAGGGTGGGGTAAGCTCTGGTACCTGAGTGTTGCCGCCGTACACCCCTCCAAGAATGTCTGCCTGCGCCATCAGGGTGTCTCGCTTGGACATGTTCCAGTCCAGCCGGAACCCTCCGCGGGAGCTCCACCAGTTGTCATCGGGCGCAAGAGGCAGGATCGCCTCCAAGTTCCCGCGGCTGGCAGCCTTCCCGTAAACACGATACGAGGCATTCGCGCCGATCTCCCCGCCGTGACGGACTGCGCCGAAACCGCGCTCGATCGTTCCTCCCCCGACTTCGGCATAACCTCCCTGGGTGTCTCTGGAGTTCTTGGTGATGATGTTGATGACCCCGTTAACCGCGTTGGATCCCCATTGAGTGGCCCCTGGCCCGCGGATGACCTCGATCCGCTGAACGTCCTCGAGCAGCAGGTCCTGAAGACTCCAATAGACGCCGGAAAAGACGGGCGAGTAAACGCTGCGGCCGTCGATGAGAACCAGGACGTAGTAGTTGAAACGGTTGTTAAACCCCCGAACTCCGATCGCCCACTTGTTGGAATCGATCTGGGCGATGTGGACGCCAGGCACCAGGCGCAGTGCATCCGCGACGTTGCGGGCGCCCGACCGGCGAATGTCCTCGTTCGTGACGACGAAGACTGCGGCCGGCACCTTGAAAGATCTCTCCTCTTTCTTTGATACTGAGGTCACCTTCATTTGGAGAAGTTCTTCCAGGGTCATCTGCTCGAACTTCTTCTGAGGATCGGGATCCTGAGAATCAGCCGGGGCGGGGACGACAGTTGCGACCATCACCAGGGCAACGATCGCACCCGAAAGAATCAGCCTGCATGTATCGCCGGCAGACAGGATTCCCACCAGCAGACTCAGAAAACGGGGCTTCAACATAGAACCCTCCATGGTTTTGCACTCCCACATCCGACCCGGTCGAAACGCCCCGGATCGCTTCATCAGTTGCTGAGTCCTCGTTGCCGAACCAGGCCTTATTCACATGACTGGCAGGCTTTGGGCTTCGGGCGACAAATCCCGTCGCAGTTGCCTTCCAGTCAGCCGAAAGGTATCCACCAGTTCGAGCATGATTGCCGCCTGGCCATGCAGCTCTTCGGTGTTGGCGGCTACACGCTCGGAGCTTTCGGAATTGCGGCGAGTGACGTCGCTCATGCGCTGCAAGGCGGCGGCAATCGCGACGATGCTCTTGCTCTGTTGGTCTGAAACCGCTGCCATCTTGGCGATGACGGCGCTCACTTCGTGGACCTGCTGGTCGATCGCCTTGAGGTCCGCCAGCATGCCTTGGTGTATGAGGACACCCGCCTCGGCGCTCCGGGCCGCCTCTTCCACCAGGACCGCAGTCGTCTTTGCCGCCTCGGCGCTCCGCATCGCGAGGTTGCGGACTTCCTCGGCGACGACCGAAAAGCCCTTTCCCGCGTCGCCCGCCTGGGCAGCTTCGATGGCCGCATTAAGCGCAAGGAGCTTTGTCTGGAACGCTATTTCGTCGATGCTCTTCACTATCCGAGCCGTCTGGCTCGAGGATGTCTTGATTCGTTCCATCGCCTGGGAGAAACGGTCCACGCTCTCGACGCCTTTCTCGGCCGTCTTCAGCACGGTCCCTGAGCGACTGTCGCCGTCCTGGGCGTAAGTCGCGTTGAGCCTGATGGTGGCGATCAGTTCGTCCAGTTTCGAGCCAACCTCGCGAAGAGCCTCGGTCTGCTCTCCGCCACCCAGAGCCAAGGCCTGGCTGCTGTGGCTGATGCTCTCGGATGCGCGCGCTACCTCTTGGGAGCTGGCTGCGACCTGCAGGAGTCCATCGTTCAGGTGATCAAGCGCGCCGTCCAGAGCGGCCTTGATGGTGGCATGATCCCCCTGGTACTCGCCTTCCATTCGTTCGGTGAGGTCCCGCTCGGAGACCAGCTGGAGCACTCGTGCCGCCTCGTTGATCGGCAGAACGACCGCGTCCATCATCTCGTTGATCCCCTGGACGATATCCCGATATACCCCTGAGAACCGGCTCACGTCGCCACGGGCTCGCAGGTGACCGCCCCGTGCCTCATTTATGAGGTTCCTGATTTCCCCCATCAGGTCACGCAGGGCCAGGAAGTTCTTCGAAAGCACGTCATTGTCGGATCGAACCGTAACCTGAGCAGCCAGGTCGCCTCGGTTGATAGCCTCGCTGGTTGCGGCCACGTCCCTGAAATAGTCAATCAACTCACGGAAGGAGTCGGCCAGGGCACCGATTTCGTCGTTTCGTCGCACGTCCAGGGACGCTGTAACGTCACCTTGCGCGATCTTCTTCGCCGCCTGCTCAAGGGTCTTCAAAGGTCCGACTATCCGTGAGGCGAGTACCCAGAAGGCTATGGAACCAGTAAGGAGAATGCCGAGGCCGAGGAGAGCGCTTGCCCAGATCGAGTTCCTTATCTGCTTGTCAAGGCTCTTTAGACTTAGGCCAACGACCGTGGCGCCAATGACCTGCCCTGAGGAAAGAATCGGCGCCGAGACAACGAGGTGAGCGTCGTCCTCCACGCTCTCGATTGACTTCGATCCGGCCGAAGCCTGGAATCTCGGGAGATACCGCTCGCCAACACTGCCGGAGTAGTTGGAGAACACTTTGCCGGACCGGTCCAGAACGAACGCGAAGCTGGCGTCGTCGACTGTTCTGAGAGCATTCAGCGCCTGCTGGACTGCTGCCTGGTCCCCGAAATTGACACCCGCCTCGCAGCTGTAAGCCATGAGCTCGGCAAGCAAGACTGACTTTTGATTCAGATTCCCTCGAAGGGTCGCGTGCTGTTTGAGCGGGAAATAGATCGAGATGAACAGAGCCACGAGGAGCAGTAGGATTCCTGCTCCCAGCGACAACTTGTATCTGATCAGAAGTCGCCCACCGTTCATGGTTTGCTCCTCACTGGATCACTTTGGCGAGCTGGAGAAGATTTGAGGCCACTTCATGTCCCTCGGCCTTCAATTCGGCCAGGTTAACCAGGATCTTCGGTTGAGCGTTTTGAAGAGTAAGGCCAATTGAGACGTCTCCCCGCTCGACGAGTGCGGGAATTCCACTGATGGAAAGCAGTCGGTTCTTCTGCAACACTTGTTTGAAGGACCCGCGCTGGGTCGTGACGTACACCACCGCGCCGTCGGCAACCCGACTCGACAGCTCGCTTTCCAGCACGGCCTGGGCATCGATACCCACCTGCCCGAATGCCTTTCGCATCTCATCCTTGAGCTTGGCGGACCCCTCGTCATAGACGATCAGCAGCTTGGGTGTACTACCCGACGGCAATGTCCGGACGTAGACAAACAGTTTCTTGAAGATTACGGCCTGGATTTCAGGGGGTACAGGCGAATCCTGGGCAAACGCGGGCCCTGATGCCAGAACGGCCAGCAAGCCGAAACCAAGCAACAGCGTCCGTGAACCTCGACGCGCCGCAGGTGTCACTAGAGCGGTGCCCCGAAATCCAAAGAGAGTGACCCGCAGAGCAGATAGTAGTTTCTCACGCATGTGTCGTAAAACCAGCGGTTAGCGCCAGCGGTACTGCAACTACTGCTCCTTCCAGGGATCGTGCTTTACTCTGAGCGAGTTGGCACCGGGAAGCAATGGACGCCCCCTGATTTTCAGCTTGATAAATCCTTAACGTGCAATATAATGACACGCAAGCATTTACATAAAAGGGAAGTGACCGGAAAGGGGGTGCCGGGGAAGTAAAGGAGGTGTGTGGGGGAGGAGTAGTAGAGAATGGGCAGCGCCACCAGATTCCGGTTCCGGTCCTTGGAGGTTGATTTCAAAACAGGCGAGCTGAAGAGAGGGAATCGGCGGCTCAGGCTCCGGGAGAAGCCGCTCGGAGTGCTGGCCATGCTCCTGGAACGATCCGGCCAACTGGTCACCCGCTCCGAGCTCAGAGGCAGACTCTGGCCGGACGACGTCTTCGTCGACTTCGAAAACAATATCAACTCGGCCGTCAGTCGCCTTCGCTTCGCGTTGGGTGATTCAGCCAGGCGTCCGCAATACATCGAGACTTTTCCGCGCAGGGGTTATCGGTTCCTGGTCAACCCGTCCGAGCTGGTTCCGGTCCCCGGCACTGCTCCATCCGAACGGGTCAAGCTGGTCGTTTTGCCTTTCCAGAATCTGGGCCGGGACCCTCAAGATCGCTATATCAGCGACTCAACAACCGAAGCGATTACCGTCCGACTCGGGGCCTGCAAGGGTTTTGCCGTCATTGCGCGCACAACAGCCATGACCTATAGGGGAGTCGACAAGGCCATTTCCCAGATTGGCTGTGAACTGGGCGTTGACTACCTGGTGGAGGGTAGCATGTTCAGAGTCGGCAGCCGCGTCCGAATCAACGCCTCGATTGTCCACTTCCCCGACGACGTTCAGATCTGGGCGACCAGCCGCGAAGGCAGAACGAGCGAGATCCTGGCCCTTCAGCGAGACCTGGCCGATAGAATCGCCGAGCGCCTCTGTCTGATCTCCTCGTCGCATGGATCCTGCAACCTTGATTGACCCATCCTGATCGATCAGGAGCGTTTCGCCGGAATCGGTGTCTAAGTCGGCAGAGGAGGACACATGAGACCCAAACCGACCGCCGGTGCTCCCAAAGCGGCTATCAACATAACCCCTTACATCGATATCCTGCTGGTTCTGCTGATTATCTTCATGGTGATCCAGCCGACGACCGAGTATCAGCTCGGCGCCCGTGCTCCCGCTGAGGCCATGAACGGCGCTGTTGTCCAGGCTTCCCCCGTCGTGGTCTCGATCGATCTGCACGGAGGCCTGTCGATCAACAGCCAACCGGTCCTTTTCCCGGAGCTCGGTCAAAAACTTTTCGGGATACTGAGCGAGAGAGCCGATAAGCGGATTTTCGTCCAGGGGGAACGCGATCTGCCGTTTGGAACCGTCGCGCGCGTGATCGACATAGCAAAGGGTGCGGGTGCCGGCGAAGTCGGTTTGATCTAAGCGCGTCAGTGCCTGGTCCGAGGTGATCGGTGCCAGTCGTGTCGACAACTGCCCCGCAACGGTTCCTGGTCCCGCTTGGAACTCGGGGCTGCCCCAGCAGTACAATCGGAGCCGAGGAGCCCGAATGAAAACAATTGCTTGCGCCCTGGCCCTGATTCTCGGCTGCCTGACCCTCGCGGCCCAAGATACAGCGAGTGCCTTCGAAAGCGACTCGCAAGGATGGGTGGATGCCATGCCTGACCTGAACCTGTCCGGCTGGTCAATTCTCACCATCCCACCCGGTGGTCAGCCGGCCAGCTCACCTCAATGGAAGCGAGAAGGGGATCTCGTCGTCTGCGACGGAAAAGGGGGTCACGACTGGTTGCGCTACGACCGGGTTCTGAAGGACTTCATTCTCCACGTGGAATGCCGTTTCACTCCGATAGAGGCGGGCAAGGGGTACAACAGCGGGATCTTCGTGCGCAACAGTCCCGATGCGACTTTCTGGCACCAGGTTCAGCTCGGCGGCGGAAGCGGCGGCTATTTTTTCGGGAACACGAAAGTGAGCGGGCAGGTGCAGCGAGTCAATCTCAGGGACCAGAGCGTTTCTGGCCGGGTGAAGCCGGCGGGGGAATGGAATTCTTTTGAGATCACCTGCAGGGGACCGGAGTTGACGGTTTGGACGAACGGTGCCGTCACGAGCAAGATGCCGAACTGCGAGTTCCTCGAAGGACACATAGGCTTGGAAGCCGAGGGCTACCGTATCGAATTCCGCAACCTGAAGATCAAGGAACTGCGGCCCTGACCAGGCCTAACGACTGACACGAGCCGCCAACCGGGCCGCAAACGGCTATTCGGCTTGAAGGTAGTCGGAGATGATGCCTCGGGCGGATGACTGGACAGCCTCCCAGCGAGCCGAAGGCAGCTTGTAAATAACGATTGATTTTGGGTTTATGATCACCTGGGCAACTCCGGGTACGCCGAACAGCTTTCGTCCCAGGGGATCGTCCATCCGGATCTCGGCCGGGCTTCTATAGTGGCGCACCGAGTGCGTCAGGCGCGTCCCGACCGTGAACATGCAGATGTCGGCATCGACGACCGCCTCAGAGATGATGACCGCTTTCGACGCAGTACCGGCGTCGGGATTGCTGTAGCGCTGGAACACCCACGTGGCGAAAAGGGCGAGGGTCACCACAGCGAACAGCAGGAGAACGAGGTTGACCCACTCGTACCTGACGAGCGACTTTCTGCCGTGAAGCTTCTTGCCTCCCATTTCTTCTCGTCCTCCCAGTACCCCTCTACGTTTCTCAGAGGAGCTTGTTGCACGACAAACAGCACCAGGCTCTTCGGAGGACCGCCGTTTCTCCCGAACTATCTTCTCTCTTTTCCAGCGGTCATGCACGGCCAACTCTTGTTCGCGCCTGAAAACGGAGAGGAAAGTCGGGTTGATATGCAACCATTTAGTTGCATATAATGGACACGGCGATGGAAAACCAGGCTGACCGTGTTTTCAAAGCTCTTGCGGATCACAGCCGCCGCGCACTGCTCGATCGGTTACGCGAGGCCAACGGTCAGACACTCGGCAGCCTGTGCGAAGGGCTCAACATGACAAGACAAGCGGTCAGTAAGCATCTGGCGGTATTGGAGGCGGCAAGCCTGGTAGTCACGATCAAGAGCGGCCGTCAGAAGCTGCACTACCTTAACCCAGCTCCGATCAGCGAGATCTACGATCGCTGGATCGGAGAATACGAGCGCCACCGCGTTCAGGCATTGAACGATCTGAAAAGAGCGCTCGAGGAGCATCAAGATGACTAAGCCTGAGTTCATCCATGTGAGTTACATTGCGACAGACCCGGAGAAACTCTGGGCCGCGCTCACCACCGGCGAGTTCACGAAGCAGTATTGGTACGGGCGCCGGATCGAGTCAGACTGGTCGGTGGGTTCACCGGTTCGGTTCTTTGACCGCGACAGCAGCGACCTGACGGACAGCGGCGAGGTCCTGGAGTGCGATCCGCCGCGACGCCTGGTCTACACGTTTCGATGCGAGTTCGATGCGGAGGCGCGCCAACAGGGGTATTCCCGCGTCAGTTTCACGATCGAGCCGCAACAGCAGGGCCTCGTGAAGCTTACGCTCGTGCATGACCAATTGCGGGACGAGAAAGCGGCCAACGATTTTCGCGAGGGCTGGGCGCCGATTCTCTCTTCGCTCAAGACCTTTTTGGAATCCGGCAAGCCGCTGCCGCAAGTTGCCTGCTTCGAGGAGAAGGGACGAGTGAGTCCTGAAGCGGGATAGGAACGCCGGTTCGGCTGATGGCCTCAATGCGAGCATGTGCTTTCGGTGACCATCCGCGCACTCCGCCAAGACGCTCCGTTTGATGCGGTCCTGTAACGCTCGCCAACCGGTCCACGCACATCCGGGTCGCCGAGTTGTACAGAACCGCAAACGGAGCGTTTTCTGCGAAGTGCGCGGATCGTCCCCGCAACCACCCACTTACCCCCCGACTTCAACTGCGCAATTTTTAGCTTGACACGCTGATTACATGCGAGGAAAAATGTGCCCGCTGTTTCCACCCCTGTAACATCAGGCGTTGGAATCAGTGAACGACTTCTGGCATCCGGCGCCTGTAATTCGGGCGCCAATAAAGTGTTAGGAGGTGTGCCAATGTCCCGTTCACTGATCTTTGCGGTGGTTGTCGGCGCCCTTGCTTTTGGGCTTTTCGCGACAATCTCCCTGTCTCCCGGCGAATTGATTCCCAATCCCGATGCGTGTGTGCATCAGCCGGGGTCACAATCGACCTGCGAGCACTCGGAAGGCGAATCGTGCGGTGTTCAGGATTTCACCGCGAGCCCGCAGGAAATCCCCGGCGCGGTAGCTTCGCATGGCGCTTCAACGACGAGTCCGTCCGACAAGCATGAAGAGCAGATGCTCGTCCAGGCACTCCGCAAAAAGCCTGATCACGTGCCGGTCCTTCTGCGCATGGCCGGCATTGCGGCCGCCAAACGCCAATTCGACAAGGCGATCGACCACTTGAATCAGGCGCTCGCGCATGACCCGAAGAGCGTGGAGGCTCGCCTGGAGCTCGGTCGCGTCCTCTTTGAGCGCGGCAAGATACCCGAGGCGATTGCCGCTATGCAGGCAATCCTGAAAGACAACCCCGATAATCCCGAGGCCTTGTACAACCTGGGTGCGATCTACGGCAATGTGGGGAATCAGCAGATGGCCGAAAAGTTCTGGGGAATGCTGATCGCCTCCAAGCCTGAATCCGAAAGCGGGCGGCGTGCCAAGACGCTCCTCGCTGAATTGCGCAAACACCCAACCTCATAAGGGATCCGCAGCCATGCGCCAAATCATTCTCTTGATCTGCGTCTCGACGACTGTCTGCCTCCTGGCGATCGCCCAAAAATCTCCGGGACGGCTGTCTACCGTGCACAGCGCGTTCGATGAGGCCGGCAGTTGCACCACCTGCCATCGGCAGGAGGACGGCGGCGGCGGATTCCAGTGTCTTGACTGCCACGACGAAATCGGAGATCGAGTCAAGGCGAAAAAAGGCCTGCACGCCAGCTTCCTCGACCCGACCACCGGCTCGGACGATTGCGTTGCGTGCCACGCAGAGCACAAGGGCTTGGAAGCCGAGCTCAT
>Ga0105092_10000097_pt1 | contig 39982 bp, 34 predicted proteins | sample PPLLak2March2015_FD_87021 | JGI IMG/M metagenome (GOLD analysis project Ga0105092, IMG submission 87021) | Freshwater sediment microbial communities from Prairie Pothole Lake near Jamestown, North Dakota, USA - PPLs Lake P7 Core (1) Depth... | ecosystem: Environmental > Aquatic > Freshwater >... | reverse complement strand
TTCGCTGAAGCAGCCCGGTGTACAATCATTCCGTTTTGAGAAGCTTTCACTGCAAAACGATCGGCAGCTTCGGCTAAGTTGTATATAACTTGTGCTCGAACGTTATGAGCTCTTAACCTGCGCTCTTTTGTATCGGGAAGGGAAGCAAAGGCTTCCTGGCGAACTTTGATCCGGCGTTCAGCGTTGGCATCCAAAGCGACCTGCAAAGCTTGGTCGTTCAATGACTTTCTTATATGCTTGCGAAAAGAATCGGTGGTAGAAGGCATCACATTACCTGGATGCGAGTATTTCGGCGATATGGACAGCTCTCTGCTGCATGCCGCGCCGGTGAAGCCCACCGTTGATGTGGGTGATGCATCCTGCATCGCATGCAACCACAACAGGCGCCTGGCTGGTTGTGATATTTATGATCTTGCGATCGAGCATTGCGGCTGAAATTTCTGGCTGTTCTACAGAGAATACGCCGCCAAATCCGCAGCATTCGTCTGTATAGGGCATTTCGATAAACTCAGCCTCTCGAACATTCGCAAGCAGCAGCCTGGGTTGCCGATCAACACCCAGTTCGCGCAGCAGATGGCAGGACGAGTGGTAGGTAACCTTGCCAGGATAACGCGCGCCCACATCCACTATACCTAACACATCCACGAGGTATTCGGTAAGCTCGAAGGTGCGGTCTGCAATTGCTTTTGCCCGTGCATACCATACATTATCCCCAACAAACAAACCAGGGTAATGGTGACGGATCATAGCAGCACATGACCCGGACGGTATGACGATTTCGCCAAGAGTCTGCTCGAATACCCGGATCGTGTGTTCAGCAATCTGACGCGCCTGTTGGTGCATTCCTGCATTAAATGCTGGTTGACCGCAGCAAGTTTGCCCTTGTGGGAATCCGACCTGGACTCCAGAACGTTTGAGGATACTGACGGTTGCTTCGCCGATCTGCGGGTAGAGAGTATCAGCGATGCATGTTATGAAAAGTTGAGCTTGTGGAGGCATGGTGTGAGGGAATTATACCAGTGGTTATGGGATGACTCGCCGTTGACGGACGTCTGCAGTCCGCTATTACGTCGTTTTACAAAGGAAGACGCCTGGCAAAAGTCAATGATTTAAGCTTGTACTTATAAAATGATGGAGGGAGGCAGATTTTCTCTGCCTCCCTCTTCTGTTTGATTTACAATAGAGATCTTACCTGCGCCGTGCTCCACGCCTGAAGGCTACCAGCAATAACAGAATTATTGCGGCTCCTACGAAAGCAGTAAAGATCGTTCCCAGAATTCCACCGCCCACAGCTATTCCCAACGCTGAGAATAACCAGCCTCCGAGAAAAGCTCCAATGATGCCAACAACAATTGATTCCAGGAGGCTCAAGCCAATCCCCCTTACAACCAGATCTGCAAGGATACCAGCAAGGGCGCCTACGATTAACCATATGATAATTGATTCGAGCGTCATTTTTTCCTCCTATGTAAAAATAACAGTAACGATAAAATCGAATCTTTCTTCTCCTTCTAATATTTATAAAGCGATCCTGCGGAAAAGAGTAGTAGGAAAACTCCTAAACCTGACTAGTATTTTCCCTATAAAGATCAAGAATAGTTTTTATGCTCCTTTTTCCTAGATTCTGCACCGATCTTCTCTAAATCTTGCAAAAAATTTGGCTTGGTTATCTGTGGTAATATTAATGCGCTTAATTAACTTTGTGAAGAAGGTAACGTTTAATGATGGAATCATTCCGTGCTGAGATACCCAACCATTTTAATTTACCGCGGCGAATAGCCAGGTTGGGAAAAGTTGCTTACAATTTGTGGTGGACTTATACTCCAGAAGCCCAACGGCTTTTTCAGAAAATCGATTCAGAACTTTGGGAACGTACTTATCATAATCCTGTACGTTTTTTACGCCAGGTCTCTCGCTCTAAGCTTACAGCAGTAACGAAAGATCGCTATTACCTGGAGTTTTACGATCGCACGCTGCGTGCGTTTGATACATACATGGAGGCCAATAAAACCTGGTTTAAGGACAACCATCCTGACCGGGAAGGACAGCCTATTGCCTATTTTTCAACAGAATTTGGCCTTCATGAGACTCTTCCGATATACGCTGGAGGTTTAGGTGTTCTTTCCGGTGATCACTTAAAAGGGGCAAGCGATGTTGGGCTGCCGCTCGTAGCCATTGGCTTCCTTTATACAATGGGTTACTTTTTTCAGCATATTACAGAAGACGGCTGGCAAGTGGCTCGCAACGTCACGCTACAATTTGATGAGCTTCCGATCTTGCCGCTTGTTAACCACGATGGGAAGCCCCTAACAGTTTCTGTTGATCTCCCTGGTCGAGAGGTTTTCGCCCGACTCTGGGAAATTCATGTTGGTCGGATTCCACTCTACCTGTTGGACACAAATGTAGAAGAAAATACTCCCGCCGACCGAGAGCTTACGTCCAGGTTATATTCAAGCGACCTGGACTTGCGGATATCTCAGGAGATTATCCTGGGCATAGGTGGTGTGCGCGCCCTGCGGGTTCTGGGATACAACCCAAGTGTTTGGCATATGAATGAGGGGCATTCCGCCTTTATGAGCCTGGAAAGGATCCGCGAGCTTGTGTTAGCCGATCGCTCTTTTGAAGAGGCTACCGAGTTGGTTCATAAGACTACAGTATTTACTACACATACTCCTGTACCAGCAGGCAGCGATGAGTTTCCTTTGTGGCTGATAGACAAATACTTTTCAAATTTTTGGCCTGAACTTGGGTTGGACCGTGAGCAATTCATCGACCTTGCTCGTCACGAATTGCCGTGGGGACAATTTTTCAGCATGCCGATCCTGGCGATTCGTATGGCAAAGCACCGGAATGCAGTCTCAGAATTGCACGGCAAAGTTGCTCGCAAAATGTGGAATTACATCTGGCCTCAAAAGAATGAAGCGGAAGTACCAATTACGCATGTTACCAACGGAGTACATACCGGTACCTGGCTGGCTCGCCGGATCTATGTTTTATACGAGCGTTACCTTGGCCACAACTGGATGGAACACCTGGATGATCCTTTGCTTTGGGAAAAGATCGAAAATATTCCCGATGCCGAAATGTGGGCTGTGCGGCGCCACCTGAAACGTAAGTTGGTGGCTTATATGCGAGAGCGGGCGCGCAACCAATGGCTCCGGGATGGTATCCACCCGGTACAGGTGCTTGCTTCAGGAGCCCTATTAGACCCATATATTCTGACCTTTGGGTTTGCACGCCGTTTTGCTACGTATAAACGAGCTAACTTGATCTTACAGGATCTCGACCGCTTACTGAATATCGTTAACAATCCTCACACACCGGTACAGATTATCTTTGCAGGTAAGGCGCATCCTGCAGATGAGCCCGGAAAGATGCTTATACAGGAAGTATACCGGGCAGTGAAGCAAGCTGAAAATGGCGGAAGGCTCGTTTTTCTGGAAGATTATGACATGAATTTAGCCCGTTATCTGGTTCAAGGTGTGGATGTCTGGCTAAATACACCCAGAATACCGAATGAGGCCTCAGGGACTTCCGGACAAAAAGCTGCTATGAACGGTGTGTTGAATTTTTCAGTGCTGGATGGATGGTGGCGAGAGGGCTATAACGGGGAGAACGGTTGGGCAATTGGTGATGGTACGATTATGGAGAACCAACAACTCCAGGATCAATTGGATGCTGAAAATCTTTACCAGACCCTTGAAAATGAAATCGTTCCGCTTTACTACAGCGCGCGGTCTGCTGATGGCTTGCCCGGAGACTGGATTGCGAAAATGAAAGAGTCAATGAAGACTCTTACTCCGGAATTCAGCGTACGGCGTATGGTTAAAGAATATACAAATAAGCTCTATTTCCCTCGTGAAGGTGAACTGGAGCCATTAAAGACGGTAACTCTGAAATAAGCGACGAAAAACTTACAAAAGAATAGGTATTGGTAGAGAGTAGATGCAAGAAGATTAATTCTATTCTCTACCATCTGGTCACAACACTTATGGTTGAAGTATTGCTTTCCCCTCAAGCGTGGATTGGTGCAGCAATCATCTTTTTGCTGCGAGTGTCGGATATGTCTTTGGATACCCTGCGTATGCTTTTCGTCATGCGCGGTCGAAAAGCGGCTGCATGGGGTTTAGGCTTTGTACAGTCTCTCATCTTTGTCGTAGCAATATCCACTGTTTTACAAAACCTGGATAATCCGCTAAACATGATTGGATATGCAGCAGGATTTGCGACAGGGAACGTCGTTGGGATGTATATCGAAGAACGCCTCGCGATTGGCCACACCCTTATTAATATCATCAGCTCGCATCGCGGCTCAGCCATCGCAGAGCGTTTACGTGCTGATGGTTACGCTGTTACAGAAATTCCCGCACGTGGAAAAGATGGTATGGTCACCTTGCTGAACTGCAATATTTTGCGTAAGAATGTAGAAAAAGTCCGGCAGATGGTCAATACGGTTGATGAAACTGCTTTTATTACTGCAGATGATATCCGTCCCTTGCGAAAAGGTTATTGGAGGGCATAAAGTACTGAAGTCATGGCGAATGAATAGGAGGTCAGGTGGGAAATTGATTGAAATGACGGGAAAGAAACCGTTTCATCCGAAGAAATAACAAGATCATTTAAAAGGAGGAAAAGCAAATGGATCCATTGATCCTGGCACGGCTTCAATTTGCTGCCACTACAGTCTATCACTTTTTCTTTGTCCCACTCACGCTTGGGCTTTCGATTATCGTTGCCATTCTCGAGACCCTGTATGTCCGCACGGGGAATGAGGATTACAAGCGTATGACAAAGTTTTGGGGAAAGCTATTTGTCATTAACTTTGCTATGGGAGTAGTGACCGGTATTGTCCAAGAATTTCAATTCGGGATGAACTGGTCTTCGTACTCACGCGTTGTTGGTGATATTTTTGGCGCGCCACTGGCTTTTGAAGCCCTGCTGGCGTTTTTCCTCGAATCGGTTTTTCTCGGCGTATGGATTTTTGGCTGGGACCGGCTGTCAAAGGGATTGCATGCGGCAGCTATCTGGCTCGTTGCGATCGGCTCAAATATCTCTGCATTTTGGATTCTGATGGCAAACTCATTCATGCAGCAGCCGCGGGGATATGAGGTTTTGGCTGATGGGCGCATGAGGATGACGAATTTTCTCGATGTGCTCTTCAATCCTACCCTTATCCATATGTTTCCGCATACACTACTCTCAGGGTTAGCCACCGCTTCTTTCTTTATTATAGGAATCAGCGCATACCACCTTTTACACAAAAACGAAACGGAAAGCTTCCGCCGCTCTTTCCAGTTAGGCGCCGTGGTTGCTGTCCTCTCTTCGTTCCTCATCCTTATGAATGGGCATACACAAACGCAGCACATGGTTGAAATCCAACCAATGAAGATGGCGGCGGCTGAAGCACTGTGGGATACGATGGACCCGGCCTCTTTCTCCCTCTTTACCATCGGAGATATGGAAAACAGGAAGGATGTATTTGCCATCCGCATTCCTTCTTTGCTGAGCCTTCTTGCTTATAACCAGTTATCGGGTGAGGTGAAGGGGATGAACGACTTGCAGTCGGACTATGAAGCCAGGTACGGACCTGGTGAATATATCCCACCTGCGATCGTGCCGTATTGGGCTTTTCGCATCATGGTAGGAGCGGGAATGCTGATGATCCTCCTTTCCCTTTATGCGGTTTTTTTGATGATGGGCGACCTGTTCGAACGACGGACGATAGTCCTTAAGCTTTTTGGACTGGCGATCGCCTTGCCTTACCTGGCAAACACGGCTGGTTGGATCCTGACAGAAGTCGGCCGGTTCCCCTGGGTCGTTTATGGTGAAGTAACGCTGGCGGATGGGGTTTCACCAAATGTTACAGCAGGGATGGTCTTGTTCTCTCTGATTGGCTATGTCGCCGTCTACGGTTTGCTGATGGTTGTTACGATATATCTGCTAAGCAAGTATGCCCGTACTGGAATATCGAAGGAAGTACCCGTCGAGGAACCGGTGGCACAAGTGGTTTTACATTAATTCGTGTATCAAGAACACGAATTGCTTCAGAAGGGAGGCTGATATGGACCTGGGAATTTTGTGGTTTCTGTTAATCGCTGTTTTGTATATCGGTTATTTCATCCTGGAAGGTTTTGACTTTGGGGTTGGGATGCTGATGCCTTTTCTCGGTAAGAAAGACAATGAACGCCGCGCTCTCATTAATACAATCGGACCCCATTGGGATGGGAATGAGGTCTGGCTTATAACCGCAGGAGGAGCCTCGTTTGCTGCTTTTCCCCATTGGTACGCTACTCTCTTCAGTGGTTTTTATATTCCACTCTTTTTGCTGCTTATTGGACTGATCTTCCGTGGTGTAGCGTTCGAGTTCCGAAGTTTGGATGAAAGCAGCCGGTGGAGAACTGCATGGGACTGGATTATATTTGCGGGCAGCCTGGTACCCAGCCTGCTGCTTGGTATTGCTTTTAGCAACCTGGCACGAGGAGTACCCATCGATGCCAACATGGAATATGTAGGGGGCTTTTGGAACTTGCTCAATCCCTATGCTCTTCTGGGTGGTATCACACTGGTTGTTTGCTTCCTGGTTTATGGTGCTCTTTACCTTTCCTTGAAGACGACCGGTGTTCTACAGGAGCGTGCCCGCGCAGCAGCAAAAAAGCTATGGCTGCCCATGGTCGTTCTACTCATCGTTTTCATCGCTGCCACCTATTTCGCCACAGATCTGCTCGGCCTGGGGATCAACCCTGGACTTCTCCCGGTGTTTGCCGGCATCACAGCATTGTTAGCAGGTTTCTTCATCCGGAAAGAGCGCGAAGGCCTGGCTTTCTCTATGATGGTTTTAGGTTTGGCTTCAGCATTTGCTACGGTATTTAGAATTATGTATCCCAGGGTAATGATTTCTAGTCTCAATCCGGAATGGAGCATTACGATACAGGAAGCAGCATCGAGCGAGATTACTCTGAGGATCATGACCTATGTCGCCATCGTATTTGTTCCGCTCGTGATCGCATATCAAGTATGGGTCTACTGGTTGTTCCGCCGGCGAGTTGAAACAGATCCGGAAAAACTTGTTTATTAATTTCGCGATTCTTCAGAGCAGGGGCAATGGTGGAGCATTTCCATCCACCGGATTACCCCTGCTCTTGTGATATAACTCCTTTATGCGCCTCAATAATCGGTTACTCCGGCTTGTCCGGGTCGTATGGGTTGATCTTGCACTGACAGTTGGCCTTGGTTTGGCAGCCGGACTGCTGGCGGTCCTTCAGGCCTGGTTTGTGAGCCAGGTGATCGGATCGGTGTTTTTGGATCGTGAAGGACTCGCAGAAGTCTTTAACCAGATCATCCTCATTACAGCCATTATCGGCGGGCGTTCTGTTTTGTCCTGGTTCATGGAGTTTTATGGAAGCGCCGCTGCAAGGAAGATCAAGCATGATCTGAGAACTCGCCTATATGCTCATATTCAGAGACTCGGTCCGGCGTACGCCAGAGAGGAGCGCACCGGAGAACTGGTTGGGGCAGCAGTTGAGGGGGTGGAAGCACTCGATGCTTATTTTGCGCATTACCTTCCACAAATTTTCCTGGCTGTACTGATACCCATAGGAATGCTGGTCATCATCTTCCCGGTTGACCTGTTCACCGGGATCGTATTCCTTTTGACAGCGCCGTTAATCCCGTTCTTTATGATATTGATTGGCGGGCATTCCGAGAAACTTATCCAGGAGCAGTGGTTGAAGTTGAGCCGGATGAGTGCGTACTTTTTTGATGTCATTCAGGGTCTTAAAACACTGAAACTTCTCGGCAGGAGCAGAGAGCAAACGAGCCAAATCGAAAAGGTCAGCGACGATTACCGCCGCACAACGATGGGCGTGCTAAAAGTTTCTTTTCTCTCCTCCCTCTCTTTAGAGATGCTGTCTACGCTTAGCACAGCTATCGTGGCAGTCGAGATCGGGCTGCGTCTATTGTATGGGGGAATGGAGTTTGAACCTGCCCTGTTTCTGCTCATCCTTGCGCCAGAGTTTTATTATCCGCTGCGCACACTCGGGACCCGGTTCCATGCAGCGATGGCAGGCACGGAAGCGGCGGAGAGGATCTTTGCGATTCTCAAAGCAGAACCAGAATCCTCCACTGGAATCCTGGAGGCATATCCATCTGACACGTTATCAGTCAGTCCTTCACTAAAGCTGCAAAATGCACCTAATCAATTCCCTGCCTTTAATGCCGCTCAGAAGGCGATAAGTTTCGAACACGTTTCTTACCATTATCCTGACGGCAGGAGAGGAATGGAAGATGCCAGCTTTTGCATTGAACCCGGCGAACGGACGGCAATGGTGGGTGAGAGCGGGGCAGGAAAATCAACCGCTGTTCAACTGCTGCTGCGTTTTATCGAACCTGGCCAGGGATCTATACGAATCGGGCAAGAGGAGTTATGTACTATCCCACCTGTTGCCTGGCGTATGCAAATCGCGTGGATCTCGCAGAACCCGTACTTGTTTTCCGGGACAATTTCCGAGAATATTCGAACAGGTAAGCCCGGTGCTGCTGAACAGGAGATGATCCGGGCAGCTAAGACATCTCTCCTGCACGAGTTCGTGCTTTCCCTTCCTGATGGGTACGAAACACGAATTGGAGAGCGGGGACTGAGATTAAGCGGAGGGCAGAGGCGGATGCTAGCCCTGGCGAGGGCGATTATCAGAGATGTACCCATCCTTATCCTCGACGAGCCCACAGCTCACCTGGATATAGAAACAGAAGCTCGATTTGATGCGGCTTTGGAAAATCTACAATCAGGACGTACGGTACTGGTTATCGCTCACAGGTTGAATACGGTACGGAGCGCGAATAAAATCCTGGTATTTTCTGGGGGGAAAGTGGTGGAAAGCGGTCCTCATGATGAATTGGTGAAGCGAGATGGGGAGTATAAACGCCTGGTGTATGCATGATAAGGTCTGCCGCATGACGATACTCCGCCTTTTTCGCTTTCTCCTGCCACATAAAAAACTCGTCTTTGGTTCGGTTTTGATGGGCTTTGCCACCGTTGCCAGCAGCGTAGGATTGATGTCCTCGTCTGCATATATTATTTCCATGGCGGCGCTCCACCCATCGATTGCCGTCTTACAGGTTGCGATTGTTGGCGTACGTTTCTTTGGCATCTCACGCGGACTGTTCCGATACCTGGAACGATATTTTTCTCACCAGGCAACATTCCACCTTCTCGCTCAAATGCGATCTCGGTTTTATCAAGGTCTGGAGCCTCTCGCTCCTGCAAGGCTGGTAGACAGGCACAGCGGAGACCTGACAAGCAGTCTGCTTGGTGATTCTGCAGCATTGGAAGATTTCTATTTACGAGCAGTCGCACCACCTCTTTCGGCTGCACTAGCTGCAGCAGCCACAGCCGTGTTTCTATATGGGATTGACCCACGGCTTGCGCTGGCTTTATTGTGTTTTTTGGCTTCAAGCGGAATTGGCGTTCCGCTCCTGTTGAGAAAGATCAGCCGTGCACCTGGAAAAATGGCAGTGGACAGCAGAGCAAACCTGAATGCTCTCCTGGTCGATGGGATCCAGGGGCTGCCAGAACTGCTTGCTTACGGTCAGGAAAAAAATTGGGCGGATAAGGTAAGTGAAGCAGGTCTTCAGTGGCAGAAAGCCCAGGCAAGACTTTCTGTTTCTTCCGGATTCGAAAGCGGGCTGATGGTCCTGGGGGCAAATCTGGGTATGCTGGCTTGCTTGATCGTTGGAATTACCCTGGTCGAATCCGGTCAGATGGAAGGTTTTCTTCTGGCGGTTGTCTGCCTGGCTGCACTGGCAACCTTTGAAGCCATATCCCCGCTGCCCTCAGCCGCCCGGACCCTTGAAATCAGTCTCGCTTCTGCTGATCGATTGTTCGAAGTCATCGATTCTGTACCGGAAGTGGCTGGAGATGGTGATCTGCAGCCTCCCAGAAATTACCAGCTTGAAGTAAACGATCTGACTTTCTGCTACCCGGGGTCTGTACAGCCTGCATTACAAGGCCTGACTTTCAGACTTTCGGAGGGCAAACGAACAGCTATCGTGGGTCAGAGTGGTTCGGGGAAATCCACGCTAGTAAATTTGCTGCTGCGGTTTTGGAATTATGGTCCGGAGCGAGGCGGGCAGGGGGAGATCAGGCTTGGCGGTGAAGACCTGAAGCTTTACGATGACGACGCGCTTCGGAAATGGCTGAGTGTCGTGCCGCAGGAACCTTATCTTTTCAATGCTCCAGTCATAGATAATATACAACTCGGCAGCCTTGGAGCACAAAACGAAAAGGTGCTGGCAGCCGCAGATGCTGCACAGATCCATGATTTTGCTAAATCGCTCCCTAAGGGCTACGATTCGTGGGTCGGGGAAGACGGTTTACGCCTGAGCGCCGGAGAACGCCAGCGGATTGCCATTGCCAGGGCATTGGTGCGTGAAGCTCCGATCCTCATCTTGGACGAACCGACCTCAAACCTGGATACTGTGACAGAACGAAAGGTACTGGAAAAGATCCTCAACAGCGGGGGGAGAAGATCGATTTTGCTGTTGACACATCGATTCGTGCTGATGGAGGAAATGGATGAGATCCTTGTGCTTGCGAATGGACAGGTTGTGGAGCGAGGCAAGCACAAGGATCTCATTTTGCAAAGAGGGATCTACGCCAGAATGTGGGAAACGTACCGGCAGGAAATACGCTGTTAAAATACGAACTCAGCGTTCTTGTAAACCACCTCACCATCGACTCTGATTTCCGAATCCTTCCTCAGGTCGCAGATCATGTCCCAATGAATAACGCTGGTGTTTTTACTACCTGTTTCAGGATAACCGGCGCCTAGGGCCATGTGGAAAGTTCCGCCGATCTTCTCATCGAATAAAATATTCTTTGTGAAGCGGTCGATCTGAAAGTTGGTACCGATCGCAAATTCGCCGACGTAGCGCGCCCCGGCGTCTGTATCCAGCATTTTGAGCAGGAATTCCCGGTTTTTCTCTGCGTTCGCTTTTACGACTTTTCCATCTTTGAAGGTCAGTTCGATACCCTGTACCAGGCGTCCCTGCCAAAGTGCAGGATAGGTATAGCGCACCCAACCGTTCACTGAATTCTCTACAGGCCCGGTGTAGATCTCACCGTCTGGCATGTTATGCAGCCCGCTGGAGTTCATGAACGTTCTATCTTTGATGGAAAGAGTAAGATTAACATCGGGGCCTTCTACTTCTACCAGATCATGTCCTTCGATCCGCTCGACGATGCGCTTCTGTTCTTGCTGAAGGCCTTGCCAGTATGCTACAGGGTCTGCTGTATTATCATCAGCGTGACAGGCCTGGAAAACGAAATTTTCATATGTTTTCAAATCCATACCGGCTTCGCTGGCATAGGCTTCAGTTGGGAACTGTCCCAGAACCCAGCGCAGGCTTTTATCGCCGCCGCGCTTGAGCATCATGTTGCGTATTGGAGCGTAGGTCTTCTGCCAGCGCGCCTGGCGAGCAGGATCGACGTTGCTGAGGGCACGGGTGTTCGTTTCTGCGCGAGCACGAATATAGACGTCGAACTTTTCCGTTACGGTTTGCTGGAATGTGGGTGTGAAATCTAGCTGGGCTTCGTTTGCACGAGAGAAAAATATGGATTCCTCTTCCTGTAAATGGAAAAGGATATGGGGATGACCCCCGCGCTGTAGAACCAGATCGTAGATTTCTTTCACCAATGGTTCAGCTACAGTCACAGTTTCGATGGCAACCAGGTCGCCAGGCTGGACGTGTGTCGAGTGATCGACAAAGATACGAGCTAATTTTTGTAGTTTAGTTTCGGGCATACAGGTATTATAACCCGAGTATAGTGGGGATTTTAACATGGCCGCCAATATCTCTGCTTTTTGCTATAATCACGGACATGAAACAGCTCCTCCAAAATTTACGCAGCGGCGAGACGTTAGTCGCCGACGTACCTATACCTGCACCACAATACGGGGAAGTCCTGGTGAAGACAGCGGCTTCCCTGGTTTCTGCTGGGACGGAACGCACCCTGGTTTCCTTTGCAGAAAAAAACCTGGTTGGAAAAGCTCGCTCGCGGCCCGACCTCGTCCGACAAGTACTGGATAAGGCAAGGCGAGAGGGATTTCTGACAACAGTAGAAGCGGCATTCAATAAACTGGACCAACCGATGCCATTGGGTTATTCATCCGCGGGTATGGTCGTCGCCCTGGGTGATGGCGTCGAGGGGATCCATGTAGGGCAGCGAGTGGCTTGTGCTGGAGGGAACTATGCAGTGCATGCTGAATACGCCGCAGTACCTCATATCCTGGTGACACCTCTTCCGGACAAGGTAGCTTTTGAAGTGGCTGCCTTTACCACCCTCGGTGCAATTGCGATGCACGGCTACCGGCTCGCAGAAGTACAACTCGGAGAAAGGGTGGCAGTGATCGGTCTTGGACTGCTGGGCTTGTTGATGGTCAGCATTGCCCGAGCCGCCGGGTGCCGTGTTCTCGGTATCGACTTGAACCCTGACCGCGTCCTGCTGGCGGAAAAATTAGGCGCTGAAGCTGTACTTCGAAACCATGCGGAGGATGCTGCGCAGGTATTTAGCTCTGGCAGGGGGTGCGATGCCGTTCTGATCTGTGCCGATACAAAGTCAGATGATCCTGTGGAGCTGGCAGGTACGATTGCGCGAGACAAGGCGAAAGTAGTCGCTGTAGGAGCGGTAGGGCTGACAATACCGCGCAAAATATATTATGAAAAAGAACTTACTCTGGTAAATTCCCGCTCATACGGTCCCGGGCGCTACGATCCTAGCTACGAAGAGGAAGGGAAAGATTATCCCATTGGATACGTACGCTGGACAGAAGGACGCAATATGGAGTCCTTCGTAGATCTGCTGGCGGAGGAGCTGGTGGATGTGCTGCCTTTGATAACGCACCGCTATCCGATCGAGCAGGCTCCTGATGCATACGATCTGATTACCGGGAAACGCGAAGAGTCTTTCCTGGGTGTGCTGCTTACATATCCTGATTCCACAACGGAAGATGCGGATCACAGGCGGGTAGTAATTCCTCGAGCCGGGAGCTCAAAACCTTTGGAAGGTTACATACTGCGCGCGGGCGTGTTGGGAGCGGGTGGTTTCGCTTCTGCCGTACTGCTTCCTGCATTGAAAGGGACACCTGGTGTTTATCTGGTCGGGATTGCGTCTGCATCCGGCTTTACAGCGGCGCATGCGGCGCGGAAATTTGGGTTCCGGTATGCGGCAAGCAGGGAGGAAGAGCTTCTTCAAGATCCGGATGTAAATACTATTTTTGTCCTCACCCGGCACAATTTACACGCACGCCAGGTTTGTTCTGCTCTTTCTCTCGGAAAGAATGTTTTTTGTGAAAAACCGCTGGCATTAAACCGGGAAGAATTGGATGATATCGAAGAAGCACTGCAAGGAGGACAGGGTGGTCTGTTGACAGTGGGATTTAACCGAAGGTTTGCCCCACTTGCTCAAAAACTCAAGGCATTTTTCGCCAGCAGCCCTGAGCCATTGATCATCCATTACCGGGTGAATGCCGGTTATATTCCCGCCAGCCACTGGGTACACGATCCTGTCCAGGGCGGTGGACGTATGATTGGTGAAGGATGCCATTTCGTAGATTTCCTGGTTTACCTTAACGGAGAAGTTCCTATATCGGTGCAAGCCACCGGCATTCCCGATCTCGGCAGATACCGTGAAGATAATGTGGTTTTGTCTTTTGAGTTCCCGAATGGGTCGGTTGGTGTTGTCAGCTATCTTGCGAACGGTGATAAAGCATTTCCAAAGGAACGGGTCGAAGTGTTTGGCGGCGGCAGAGCTGCTGTGCTAGACGATTACCGTAAGCTGGAGCTTGTGCATGAGGGCAGAAGAGAGACGGTTAAATCGAGGATGCGTCAGGATAAGGGCCATACAGCAGAGCTTAATGCTTTTGCTGCTGCTGTGGGAGCGGGAGGACCGGCGCCAATACCATACGAACAAATCTTTGGAGTCCACCAGGCAGTCTTTGCTGCTGTTGAGGCCCTGAGAAGCGGCGAGAGGAAGATCCTGGAAGGATGAGCCGGATCCGGTACGGCGTAAAAGCGGTCACTCAGCTTGGCGTGCAGTCTGCTGCCTGGTTCGCGCTTTACCAACTCGGCAAACGGAGCGGACATTACGAGCGAGACAGCCGCTCTCGATTGTCCAGAAACCCACTGCCTGATGATGTATATTCCCTTGCGCCGTTAATTGACTTGCCTTCGAAAGAAGCTTTAGAAGCGGTGCTTGGAGATGAGGGTAGAGCCACGGTATTGACCGGGGCTGAAGAAATCATCAGCGGAAAGGTACGTCTATTTGGCTCAAAACCCGTATCCCTTTTTCTCTCTGCGCCAGGTTCCGATTTACACTGGACAAAAGCCGAGGGATCGTTTCAAGAGCTTCCTAAAGGCAACAACTGGAAATTGCTTCAGGAATTGGATCTTCCTGTAGATGCGACGGATGTCAAGTTTTTTTGGGAGCCTGCCCGGTTTTCGTGGTCTGCTGATCTTTTCAGGGCTTATCTCCTTACCGGCGCCGAACGGTTTCCTGAAGCCTTTTGGATGTATTTTGAAGAGTTTGAACAGGCAAATCCTCCTGAGTACGGGCTGAATTGGTCCTCAGCGCAAGAGGTCGCCCTGCGTGCGGTCATGTTTGTTCTTGCCGCCCAGGTTTTTATTGGTTCCAACCATTCCACGCCAGAGCGGCTCTTGCGGTTGGGCAAAATGGTAGAAGCATCAGCCATGCGAATACCACCCACAATTGTCTATGCCCGCGCTCAGCGGAATAACCACCTGCTCAGTGAAGCCCTCGGGTTATACGTATGCGGCACAGCACTCAGCGCTCACCCCAAGGCAGAAGACTGGCGCGATAAGGGATGGAGCATCCTTGAAAGGACATTCTGCGACCAGATCAGCCGTGAAGGTGTCTATATCCAGCAAAGCACGAACTATCACCGCTTGATGCTGCAGCTGGCTCTCCTTGTGAATGCCGTTGGAAGCAGAGAAGGCCGGTATTTCGGAGAAGAAACGCGCGAACGTCTGGCAATCGCGACTCAATGGCTGCTCGGGCTCGTCGAACCAGAGAGCGGGCGAGTACCAAACCTGGGTCCGAATGATGGGGCATACATCTTTCCTGATGCCCTGCAGTCTTTCGGAGATTACCGCCCTGTCGTTCAGACAGCAGCGGCAGAATTCCTTGGGTATCTGCCCTTCCCATCCGGACCCTGGGACGAAATGCTGCTGTGGCTGGGAGGCAGGCAGAGGCATGTCAGGGTTGAGGACCCTCAGAGAAGTAGAGAAAACAGTCCCAACCTGACATCCATTGACGTTGTGGACTCCACAACCGTCCTTCGCAGCCCTGAGGCCTGTTCGTGGGCTTACCTGCGTGCTGCCCGGTTTAACTCCAGGCCAGGGCATGCCGATCAGCTTCACCTGGATTTATGGTGGCGCGGTTTGAACCTGACCCTGGACGCGGGTACTTTTCTCTACAATGGACAGGCTCCCTGGGATAATTCCCTTTCCCGCACAAGAGTCCACAACACGGTTACAGTCGACGGGCTCGATCAGATGACTCATGCAGGACGGTTTTTATGGCTGGATTGGGCTCAGGCGAGACTATTGGATGTGCGGAGGAGGCCAGACGGTTTGGTAGACCGAATCGAAGCCCAGCACGATGGTTACAGACGTTTGGGTATTCTCCACAGGCGGATCATAGAGGCACGAGCGAACGCCTGGGATGTTTGTGATCAGCTTCTGTCTGTTGGTGGTTCGGCATCACGATCTGACCACATCTTTCGTCTGCACTGGCTCCTTCCTGATTTGCCCTGGCATTTTCGGGAGGGATCAGCATCTGGCACTGTCTATTTATCTCTTGATACTCCTCATGGTACGGTTGAGCTTGAGGTAACTTGCCTGGAAAATGACTGCTCCTATTCTTTGGCTCGTGGCGGAGAGATTCTGGTAGGTTCGGCTGATGCAGACTTAACCCGCGGTTGGGTCTCACCTACATATGCAGTGAAAATTCCAGCGCTGTCCTTCGCTATTGATGTAAAATCTCAAGTACCCCTGAGAATCAACAGTTGCTGGAATCTTCCACAGAACGCTGAAAAAGACAAAACGGGTCGATGAAACAAGACAGGCTGCATATCCTTCTTATCCACCAATCTTTTGCTGCTCTCAACGAGCCGGGCGGCACGCGCCATTATGAGCTTGCCCGTTACTTGAGCGAGCATGGGTGCCGGTTTACGGTCATTGCCAGCCCGGTAAGCTACCTGACAGGCAAAACCGCAACCGGACGTGCTCAGTGGTCTGAGCGGCAGGATCTGGAGGGTGTCACGATTTACCGGACGTATACATACACAGGTTTTCACCGCAGTTTTTTTCACCGGGTGTTAAGTTTCCTGTCTTTCATGCTTTCCTCCTTCCTGGTGGGGCTGAAAGTACGGGATGTAGATATTGTCTGGGGAACATCACCATCCATATTTCAGGGTGCAACTGCCTGGGCGCTTGCAAAAATCAAACGAGCGCGGTTCCTGTTCGAAGTAAGAGATTTGTGGCCCGCTTTTGCTGTCCAGATAGGTGTCTTGAAGCAGCCAATCCTTATCCGAGCCTCTGAATGGTTAGAAAGGTTTCTTTACCGTCAGGCTGACCATGTAGTGGTGAATTCTCCCGGTTTTCTGGAACACGTTCGTTCGCGGGGCGCCAGAATAGTATCTTTGGTTGCAAATGGAGCAGACCCGCGCATGTTCAACCCGGATGCAGATGGATCAGAGTACCGGAAACAGAATGGTCTTGAGGGAAAATTCATCGCTTTATATGCGGGTGCTCACGGACTTTCGAACGATTTGGATGCCGTCCTTCAGGCTGCAGCGCTGCTCAGTGACTGCCCGGATATCGCGATTGTCTTCTTGGGAGATGGCAAAGAAAAAGCGGGCCTGATTTCAAGATCTGAGGCAAAAGGCTTGAAGAATGTGATATTTCTTCCATCAATCCCGAAGGCTGAAATGCCCGAAGCTTTGGCAGCTTCTGATGCCTGCATTGCTATCCTCAAACCTATCCCCTTGTACAAAACAGTGTATCCCAATAAAGTATTCGACTATATGGCAGCCGGCCGGCCGGTTTTGCTCGCTATTGATGGTGTCATCCGGGAAGTCGTGGAGGAGGCTGGGGCAGGGATTTATACTCCGCCTGGGGATCCACACGCGCTGGCAAGTGCAATACGACTGCTAAGAAATGATCCAATTTACTGCAAGGAAATTGGAAAACGTGGACGGTCCTTCGTTGAACAAAATTTTGATCGTGCTGTCCTTGCTGAAAAGTTAAGGGAGATATTTCTTCAGGTCATTGACAGGTAACCCCGGTAAGGGAATCCCCTATTCGTTCTCGGAATATTCCCCATTGTTTTCTCTCTGCAGAATCGATATAAATAACCATAACATCAGGCGTTTGCAACTAGCTGTCTGATTGAAATTGTCTCTTACATCGTTGGTGAGGGGCAAGGAGGTTATTATGGCTAATATTCACCCCGTTCCTGATCGGAGTGAAGAGGTGTATGAAGTAGATGATGGGATCGTTGAGCGTAGGGAACGTGTTGTTGTGGACTCCAGCGCTGAACGGCGCCAGACGGCTCATCTCATCAGCCAGGTTATCTGGTTATTTTTCGGAATCGTATCTGGTCTCATTGTAATCCGGATCTTGCTTCGTCTGATCGCAGCGAATCCGGCGGCTCCTTTTGCCAGTTTCGTATACACAATTACGGATGTTTTCCTGTGGCCTTTCTATGGATTGACAGTGGAACCATCGATAGGAGGAATGGTGTTCGAACTATCTTCAATAATCGGTCTGATTGTCTTTGCTCTGCTTAGCTGGGTATTGGTAAAGCTTGTCTGGTTGTTCTTATATCGTGAACCAACCCGTGTAGTTCAAACTTACGAGCGAGACCGGAACCACGAGTATCATAACGATATGCATTAGAAATATAAAATTCAAAGATTAACCTAAAAAGTGATTCGGGAAGCCAGTATGGGCTCCCGAATCACTTTTTACACTTTACAACAGTTATCGGATCGAGGAACGCTTATCTTAGAAAAAAAGATAAGGCTACCAGAATTAATATGAATGTACTCGCAAGTATACCAATCCGGCGCAGATCTTTAATCACGTAGGAATAATCGGGGTTGAATTCGGAAGACCGGGTGGATACTGCAGGGGTCTGTCCCGATTGGGTTGCAACATCTATGCGGGTCTGTCGTTTACTCTTTTTACTCATTATGAATATACTCCTATACTAAGTTTTGTTTACCTGTTACCTATTGATCGCCATTCGTGAAACTGGCTGTGACAATAATGCGTTTGTTATCTACCATGTAAGGATAGCAGGATATTAACGTCACGATACCATCGGATGTGGGAGCCATAACTTCTACTTGATCTGGTTCTACAATCCGGGTTGCTTTGATCTCGTATGTGTATACATCGGTACTGGTGTGGATAAATACTTGATCCCCTTTCTCGAGTTGATCGAGATCGCGGAAAATTTGACCGAACACGTCGTTGTGGGCAGTCAGCACCATATTATTCTTATCGCCTGGGTTAGCTGATCCGATATGCTGACCCACCCCTTTCTTCAACTGTTCCCATCCGTCCCCTAAAACAATGGGAGCATCGACATTGATAGCTGGAATTTGGATTCTGACTGCTTGTTGAGGTCCGGGTGTGGGAAGCGGAACGTTTTCCAAAGACTGCATCAGGGGGCGCAGGTGTTCTGGAATTTCTGCTTCATTCGGGCGTGTTCCACCGGGGGAATCAGGGGGGGTATGTCCGGATGGGAGCACAACAGCAACAATCAGTGGCGTGGGCGTGAGGGTAGGTTGTATGAGGAAGCTGGCAGCTTCAGTGTTTAATTCTTTCACCAATTCCATACCATTAAAGAGTACAAACACGAGACCAATTACGGCAGCAACTTCAACAGCCAATAAAATCCCATCGATGAATCGTTTTGAGCGTGGTTTCGATGGTTGAAGCTCTATCGTTTCTTCCGGGAGAACGCTGGAGCGCATGCTAGAAATCGACGATTGCTCTGAATCGGAAGCAAGCGCAACAACACGGCCGGTTCGTCTGAACTGCTCCAACCGGTCATGCCGAATGCCTCGTCTTTTTTCAACCAGGAGACGTCTAAGCTCTTCTACGGAGAGATCTTCAGGAGCTCTTTTTTTGGACACGTTTGGGATTATACCTTTTTTTTAATTTTCATGCGATAATGGGCTCTATGGACACAAGTCATCCACGATGGTCACAACAGACGAAGCTTGTCGTCAGTCTTCTTATCCTGGCACTCTCGTTATATTTGCTGTACCGGTTCAGAATCATTCTGATCCCCTTGATCCTTGCTTTTATCATTGCCTATATTCTAAATCCACTGGCAAATTACTTTGAAAAGAGGTTCAAAGTTAGACGGATCCTATCTACTGTGCTTGCCTTTCTAATCTTTTACCTGATTTTAGCTCTTTTACCGGTAACTTTTATTCCCATGCTTGTCTCTCAGTTTGATGGATTAAATGTTGATATGCAGATCGTCATGGAAAACGTAGAAACGGCCATTGGGCATGATTACGTGATCGCTGGACAGGTTATTGATGGAGAAGCCGCATTTCAACAAGTAATCGAAGCTTTAAATGGTCTACTGGAACCATTTGTTGCGAGTACGATGAGCCTTGCTGTAGATGTGATATCATCATTCGTTTGGGTTATCTTTATCGCAGTGGTCTCATTCTATCTGGTCAAGGATGCACCTGAATTCATGGTGTGGACCGAAAACCATATTCCCCCGTCCTACCGGCCTATTTTTATACATTTGAGAGCCGAGATTAATCGTATTTGGGCAGCATTCTTCAGGGGTCAGCTTGTGCTTGCACTCGTCGTGATGATTATCTTTGCGATATCTGGGTTTGCTTTAGGTTTACCTTTCTGGTTAGCGATGGCAGTTTTTGCTGGGATCCTGGAGTTTTTGCCATCCGTTGGTCACGGTATCTGGTTGATTACTGCCTCTCTGATTGCTTTGTTTGCGGGTTCGACATGGCTTCCGGTACCAAACTGGCTGTTCGCACTCATTATTATTGGCCTCCACCTGTTTTTTCAACAGTTTGACTTGAATTATCTTATCCCGCGGATCATTGGACACAGCGTCCATCTACCTCCGCTGGTTGTCATCTTAGGTATTGTGAGTGGGGCGGTATTGGCAGGTTTCCTTGGCATATCTCTTGCTGCCCCGACCATAGCTTCGGGTCGAATCCTTGCCCGGTATATTTACTCGAATGTCTTCGATCTTGATCCAACCTCTGAAAACGTGGCTTCTCCGCTTCCGCCGCCAAATCTGAAATGGTGGCAATCACAATCTCAAAAGGTTGATCCGGCAAAAAAGGGAGGATAGTAACAAATGGTATTCCCGGCACCCGAACATACTGAAAATCAGGCGCCAGATAGTCACATCGAGCGTTCTCCAAATTGGGGACCCAATGTCAAATTAATTATTGGGCTGAGTATTGTCGGGATTCTTGTTGTATCCCTGATCTATTTCCGCAACATTGTAGGCCCGATACTGCTTGCCTTTGTGCTTACATATATGCTCCACCCCTTGGCTGCTTACCTGAGCAAATTAACGAAGCTTTCCTGGCGTGCATCAGTGAACCTGATCTTTCTACTATTAATCTTTTTGTTACTCGGTTCTCTAACGGCTTCAGGCTTAGCAATCGTCCAACAGGTAGAGAACCTGTTCCAATTTGTTAACGACTTTACGAAAGATTTGCCTGAAATTGCCGCTGATTTATCCACCAGGGTGTATACGATTGGCCCGTTTGAAATCAGAATGGATCAGTTCGACCTGACAAACCTAAGTACACGGCTGTTGGAGTACGTGCAACCGGTGCTGACGCGTGTAGGTGGAATGGTAGGCAGCTTGGCAACAAGTGCCGCTGCTACACTTGGATGGGCTTTTTTTGTCCTGCTCATTTCTTACTTTTTGCTTTCGGGTGCAAGTAACTTGCCCGAGAACCTGGTGTACATCGACGTGCCAGGGTATGACTACGATATACGCAGGCTGGGCAGAGAGCTGCGCCGGATCTGGAACGCGTTTTTAAGAGGGCAGCTCGTAATGTTCGGCCTTACCGTTCTGAGCTATACCATTCTTTTAACAGTGCTCGGTGTGCGCTACGCACCGGGAATTGCCCTGCTGGCAGGCCTGGCACGTTTTGTTCCGTATTTGGGACCCTGGGTCGTCTGGATCACGCTGGGTCTGGTTTCTCTCTTCCAACCGAGCAATTATTATGGGTTAGAGCCCTGGCAGTTTTCCTTGATTGCAATTGGTGCAGCAATCATCTTAGATCAGATTTTCGACAATGTTGTCTCACCGCGTTTTTTGGGCAGCACATTGGGTGTCCATCCTGCAGCGGTTTTGATTGCTGCATTAATCGCCACAAATTTGATCGGTATTATTGGCTTAATCCTGGCTGCCCCTGTACTGGCGACCTTAAAGCTTTTGGGGAGGTATGGATTCCGGAAGATGTTTGACCTGGATCCGTGGCCAATATCTGAAGAAGAAGAGATGATGGCAAGGCAAAAACCCACACCGCGCTCTGTCAGGCGTGTGAGGACGTGGGCATTTGCTGTTTGGCGTCGTATCAAGTCGTTGTTTAATACCGTGCTCCAGCGCATACGGGCCAGATTCAACACACATATTTAGTAGTAGTGAAGATGTAATTTTGATATGAAATTACGCAGAAAACGATGGAACGCCGAAAAGATTCTGACGTATCTCGATTACCTTCTTGCGTAAACGGTCATCCCTCTCCAGCATATCTGTAACTTTTTCACAGCCGTGCATAATGGTCGTATGATCGCGGCCGCCTAAGGCTTCCCCTATTTGCGGCAACGAGCAGTGGGCTTCCTCGCGCAGCAGGTACATGGCTATTTGTCGAGGCAAGACTATTTCTCTTGTGCGATCACGTCCCAGCAGGCGTTCAACGGTAACTCCAAACGTATCAGCAACTGCATTAACGATATGAACCGGCTTGATCTCTTTTCGCCGGGGTAAAAGATCCGCGAGAGCAGACTCGACGAGTTGGGCGGTCAGGGGAAGACCCGAGAGATTTGCGAATGCGACGATCCTGGTCAGCGCACCTTCCAACTCTCGGATGTTGGATTGGACTTTCCGGGCAATCAGCTCTGCAATTTCCAAAGGAATGTTATAGCCAGCCCGGTCGGCTTTGGCTTTGATGATGGCTAGCCGGGTTTCATAGTCCGGAGATTGAATATCGGCTGCTAAGCCCCATTCAAAGCGTGAACGAAGTCTTTCCTCTAAGGTGACCAGTGCTTTGGGAGGTCTATCGGAAGATACAACGATTTGTTTGCTCTGCCCATGCAGGGTATTGAATGTGTGGAAAAACTCTTCTTGCGTTGACTCTTTGCCAGCAATAAATTGGATATCATCGATGAGAAGCACATCGATACTGCGGTATTTATCGCGGAAAGCCTGGGTGGTTTGTGTGCGGATCGCGTGAACAAGATCGTTTGTAAATTCTTCCGATGAGACGTAAAGCACACTCAAACCGCGCTTTTCACAATCGTTTCCAATAGCCTGAAGGAGATGAGTCTTTCCCAACCCCACACCGCCGTACAGGAATAATGGATTGAAAGCCTGGGCTGGTTTTTCGGCCACGGACAAGGCTGCGGCATGAGCAAAGCGGTTGCTTGAACCGACGACAAAACTATCGAAAGTATAACGAGTATTCAGGCGAGTTCTCGTGGAATGTACTTCAGCTGCAGGTTTGGATTCTACTGGATCGGCCCGGCGAGGTGTTAATTCTACATCATCAACCGAGTATTTGCTCTCCCCTGAAAGTTCAGAAACATTATCTTCATCACCATTATTGTTCGAATAATTGCCGTTGTTTTGCCAAACGATAAACCTTGCTGCACAAGTACGTCCCATAATATTTGTGAGGATTTGGATGATTTTCCCTGAAAGCCGGCTGTCTAACCAGTCGCGAGCATAGGCATTGCGTACACCGACAGTAAAAGAACCGTCCTCATAGGCAAGTAGTTCTGTATTTCGTACCCAAGTGTCAAATGCAGCTTTAGGCATTTCCATTTCTAGCTGCCCAAGAGCAGCTTGCCATGCTTTTTCAGCTTTCATGGGCTTGTTCCCTCCGGAAAATTTGGTTTAAAGTGAGCATATACTAACCCCCTCTGGCTATTTGCTCAGGGGAAAATAAAAAAATTCAAATGTACAATAAAAAGTAGTCAGTAACCTGCGTATCAGGAGAGCATTGCACCCCGCCAACTCCTGCCTACGTGGCGCTCCTGGTTACCTGTTTAGAATTCTACAGAAAAACCATTGAACAATCAATAGAGGAAACCTACGGATTCCTAAAAAAAACATAAACTTTAAGGTTTCAATATTCATGATTATTCATGGTATTGCCTTGTATGCAATACCTTTTGCATGTGATCAGTGGGGGTAGTAGTGGGGCAGATAAAAAACGATCCCCCCATATATGGGGGGATTCCTTCTATTTAGAACAAATCGGACAGATTTGGGGGCACGAATGTTAAAGAATTCTACTGGTATTAATTGGTTACAAACAGCAGTTCTCCCTCCGAAAGTTGCATCGAATCTTGGAAAATCTCAATTTTTTCGGCCTTTTCGAAAAATTGGTGTACATAAGGGCGATCTCCTTGTTACCCGCTGCAAAGGTTGTTTTATAAACATGAAAGAGAGTTTCTGATATCCCTCCTATATAAAGTTAACGAATATCTATTGTTTAAAGGTTAAGCTTAAGACGCAAAACTCTGCAATTATGCGGTTATTCGACCATTGAAATTGATAGATATTTGGAAAAGGAGAAAACTATGGCAAAAATTATCGGTATAGACCTGGGAACAACGAACAGTGTTGTAGCTGCAATGGAAGGTGGAGATCCGACAGTCATCTCAACTGCTGAAGGGGGGCGGTTGTTACCTTCTGTCGTTGGATTTTCAAAAAACGGTGAACGCCTGGTCGGGCAGACAGCTAAACGCCAGGCTGTTGTGAATCCGGATAACACAGTTTATTCCATTAAACGCTTTATGGGCCGCCGGTACGATGAAGTTGAAACTGAACGTAAAATGGTACCTTACCAGATCGTTCAAGGCCCATCCGGTGATGTACGCGTAAAGGTTCCGGTGACTGGGCGAGAATATACTCCTCAAGATATTTCAGCCATGATACTGGGTAAGTTGAAGACAGATGCTGAAGCATACCTTGGTGAGCCAGTAAAACAGGCTGTGATTACGGTGCCTGCGTACTTTAATGACAGCCAGCGCCAGGCAACAAAGGATGCTGGTAAGATTGCCGGTTTGGAAGTGCTTCGAATCATCAATGAGCCTACAGCTGCTGCTCTGGCTTATGGGCTGGATAAGAAGGAAAATGAAACCATCCTCGTATTCGACCTGGGTGGTGGTACCTTTGACGTCAGTATACTGGAGGTAGGTGAAGGTGTCATCGAGGTAAAGGCAACCAATGGTGATACTCATCTGGGTGGTGATGATTGGGATGAAGCGATCGTCAACTGGATAGCAGATGAATTCAAGCGCGAACAGGGCATCGATCTACGCACGGACCGCCAGGCTCTCCAGCGTTTACGTGAAGCTGCCGAAAAGGCGAAGATTGAACTCTCCAGCGTTACAGAAACGGAGATTAACCTTCCGTACGTAACAGCAGATTCATCCGGCCCGAAACACCTTCAGATAAAGCTGTCTCGCTCGAAATTCGAACAGCTAACCGAGAAGCTTGTAGAAAGGCTGCGCAGCCCGTTCAATGCTGCATTGAAAGACGCCAACCTCACTGCTGCAAATATTAATGAGGTCGTTCTCGTAGGCGGCGCCACACGGATGCCAATGGTTCAAGAGCTTGTCCGTTCTCTTACGAATAAAGAACCTCATAAGGGCGTGAACCCGGATGAGGTGGTAGCCATCGGCGCAGCTATTCAGGCAGGTGTGCTGGGCGGTGAAGTGAAAGATGTCTTGCTTCTCGATGTTACCCCGTTATCACTTGGTGTTGAAACGATGGGTAATGTGATGACGACTCTGATTGAGCGCAACACCACCATACCGGTAAGGAAATCTGAAGTATTTTCAACTGCAGAAGACAACCAGACTGCCGTCGATATCCATGTGCTCCAGGGCGAACGGCCTATGGCGAACGATAACATGAGCCTTGGACGTTTCCGACTGGAAGGTATACCACCGGCGCCGCGCGGGCTGCCTCAGGTAGAAGTAACCTTTGATATTGACGCGAACGGTATCCTGAATGTTGCGGCTCTCGATAAGGCAACTGGAAAAGAGCAAAAAGTAACCATTACAGCTACTACGAACCTTGACAAGAATGAGATCGAGCGGAAAGTCAGGGAAGCTCGCGAGCATGAGGCGGAAGACCGCAGGTGGCGTGAGCTGGCAGATGCTCGCAATACTGCGGACAGTGTTGTTTACCAGACCGAGAAAACGCTCAATGAGCTCGGTGAACGTGTACCGGCATCTGATCGAGAGAATATCTACTCCAAGCTGAATGAGCTTCGTGAAGCGATGAAAGGTGACGATACCAACCGGATCAAGCAGCTGAGTGAAGATCTGCAGAATGCATTCCATGCTCTGAGCCAGCAGCTCTACGCACAACAAGGCCAGCCTGGTACAGAACAACCTGCTCCGGAAGGACCTCGACCAGCAAGAGGACCGGACGATGAAGATGTCGTAGAAGGCGAGTTCCGGGAAGAGTAAACCGTTTTACAAATCCAGAATATAACATTCTGGATTTGTCAGAGAAGAATAACGCCAAAACGGGACAACTAGGGCAGAATTCTGCCCTAGTTGTCCCGTTTTGGCTTAAAACTCAAAATTAGGATAATGGGTTGGCTCAGAGCTTGCAACAATGCAGGTATCGGTACAACTCGAAGAGCATTTTTACGTTAAAATATAACCATGCAAAAGACTGCCACTGCATCATCTCCCTCCGTCCTTTCTTTCCTACCTGCCAGCATCTTCCTGATGCTCACCGGCTGGGGAGGCCTGGCTGCTGTTATATATATGTTTCCCCCTCTTGTCTGGCCTCGTTGGGCTTTCTTTTTCTTCGGCGTTCTGGCATGCACTGGAACTGCGCTTCCTGTGGTCGCCTTTCTGAACCGGAGATTCCCATCGAATCCACCGCCCACACCTGGGGTGATCATGCGTCAGGCTGCCTGGTTTGGTGTCTATTTTCCAATGCTGGCCTGGCTACGGTGGCCGCGATTATTGACCCCAACACTCGCTCTTCTGTTGGCATTTGGACTGCTGCTGATTGAGTGGTTGCTGCGTCTGCGCGAAAACAGCCAGTGGAGGCCGTAGTTCAAGAAACCGATTATCTGCATGGTTGATCTCCGAGCACTACCTTCTGTCGATCGAATCCTTCAAACTGGATTGGCTTCTGAATGGGTTGCCTTTTATGGACATCCATTAACCGTTGATGCAATACGTATTACGCTAGCTGAGGTTCGATCGAAATACAAAGAAGATAGAAAAGTCCCCGAGGTAAATGAAATTCTAGAACGTGTTTCGGAACAGCTTACGAGATGGACAGCTGCTTCATTAACACCTGTCATCAACGCCACCGGGGTAATCATCCATACGAACCTGGGCCGTGCTCCGCTAAGCAAGAGTTCGATAGAAGCACTGCATGCTGCCGCCCAGGGCTATACAAATCTGGAATTTGATCTGGATACCGGTAAACGCGGCTCCCGCCTCGTTCACGCAGAAGCCCTGCTCAAGCGGCTTCTTGATGTTGAAGCAGCGTTGGTCGTGAATAACAACGCCGCTGCAGTGCTGCTGGTTTTGACAGCCCTTGCCAAACGAAGGGCGGTTGTGATTGCTCGTTCACAGTTAGTGGAAATTGGCGGTGGTTTTCGTGTACCGGATGTAATGAAGCAGTCTGGAGCGCGACTGGTGGAGATCGGAACGACGAACCGGATTCACCTGACGGACTACGAGAAAGCGCTTCAGGAAGAGCCGGTTGCCCTGGTGATGCGGGCTCACCGGTCGAATTTTCGAATCGTTGGTTTTACCAGTGAACCGGAATTGAGCGAGATCACAGAAGTCTCTCACCAGTTTGGTGTGCCTGTAGTTGATGATCTGGGATCGGGCAGCCTGTTTGATACGTCTCGTTTCGGACTAGGACACGAACCAATGGTACAGGAATCTTTGTCCGGTGGGGTAGACCTGGTTTGTTTTTCAGGCGATAAGCTATTAGGCGGTCCACAGGCAGGGATCATCGTAGGCAGTTCAGAATTGGTGGCTAAACTAAAGAAACACCCTCTGGCGCGGGCTATCCGGGCGGATAAGCTGTGCCTGGCAGCGCTTTCTGCTACTCTAATCCATTATATTAAGGATGAAGCACTGAGCGAAATACCCGTTTGGAGAATGATATCCGCTCCAGTGACGGATTTAAAATCTCGAGTTTGCGGATGGATTGAACGACTCGGGATTGGCGAGCCTGCAGATGGCTTATCTACAGTTGGAGGGGGAAGCTTACCCGGTGAGACAATTCCTAGTTGCCTGCTATCACTCAAGGTAAGCAGCCCAAACCGTTTCCTATCTTGCCTGCGCTCGTGCGAATTTCCGATTATTTCCCGTGTGGAAGAAGACCGCGTGGTTTTCGATCCACGTACAGTTTTGCCCGAACAGGACGAAATACTCCTCGCGGGTATCCATGATGCTTTACAAAGGTGCTGAATGAAACAACAACTCGATAAAATTATGCATGAACGCGGCATCGATGCCCTGTTTGTCACCGGTACTGCTTCCCACAACCCTTCCATGTATTACTTTACAGGCCCAGCGCATATGACTGGAGACCTGATAAAAGTACGGGATTGTACGCCTGTTCTCTACTACAATCCGATGGAGCGAGAAGAGGCAGCCAGGGCTGCGGCGCGCTCTGGCATGCAGACGAAGAACCTGGCTGACTATAATTTCCGCGAACTTCTCAATCAGGTGGATGGAGACTACCTTAAAGCATCCATCCTACGCTATAAGAAGATGTTCGAGGAGCAAAATCTGACTTCGGGGCGGGTTGTGATGTATGGAAAGGTTGACATAGGTAGTATCGTTGCGCTTGTAAATGGACTTCAGTCGGCTTTACCTGATCTAAACTTCACCGGTGAGATGAATGATTCGCTTTTGTTAGAGGCGATGAGCACGAAGGATGATGATGAGGTCGAGCGGATCCGCAAGATGGGAGAGATCACCACTTGGGTTGTCGGTCAGACAGCCGATTTTCTTACCTCGCATGCTGTCCGGGATGAAGTTTTGGTCAAGGGGGATGGTTCGCCTCTGCGGATCGGAGATGTGAAGAAAAAGATTAACTTGTGGTTGATGGAACGCGGCGCTGAAAACCCGGAGGGAACGATTTTTTCCATTGGGCGAGATGCGGGTGTTCCGCACAACAGCGGGAACGAAGAGGATTTGCTGCGCATGGGCCAGACGATTGTATATGATATCTACCCATGTGAAGCAGGGGGAGGCTACTTCTATGATTTCACCCGCACCTGGTGCCTGGGTTATGCACCTGACCCGGTACAGGCTCTCTACCAGGATGTGTACGAGGTATATCAAAAAGTGATGGGTGAATTAAAGGTGAATGCCCTTTGCTCCGAATATCAAAAGCTAACCTGCGATCTATTTGAGGCAAAAGGACATCCAACCGTCCAGTCGAACCCTGCAATCCAGGAGGGATATGTTCATTCTCTTGGACACGGGCTCGGGCTGCGTGTTCACGAAAAGCCCGCATTTAGCCAGTTAGCAGCAGAGAAAGATCGCCTCTACCCAGGAACAGTGATTACTGTCGAGCCAGGCTTATACTACCCAGAACGTGGAATGGGAGTACGCCTGGAAGATACGGTACATGTCAGAGCAGATGGAAAGATAGAGGTGCTGGCTGAATATCCCCTCGACCTGGTACTTCCGTTGAAAGGATAAGGAAGGCAAGCAATGGCAGCAAGTAAGGTACTACCTCCTTCTCGCATTCTCGGGATTGAGTCATCCTGTGATGAGACCGCAGCTTCTGTGGTAGAAAATGGGCGCATCATTCTTTCGAGTATGGTCGCCTCTCAAGCTGATCTTCATGCTCAATTTGGAGGTGTGTTCCCTGAAGTGGCATCACGGCAGCATATACGCACAATATATACGGTCGTCGAGCAAGCGCTGCGGAAGGCACACTTTGACCTGGGAGATATGGATGCAATTGCCGTAACGCGCGGTCCAGGGCTTCCTGGGTCTTTGGTAGTGGGAGTCAATGCTGCCAAGGGGTTAGCCCTTGGCCGTAACTTGCCATTAGTTGGAATTAACCATTTGGAGGCTCATCTTTACTCTGCCTGGTTGTATAAAGCCGGGGTAGAGCCTTTTGCGGAGCCAGAATTCCCACTCATTGCGCTGATCGTATCGGGAGGCCATTCTGAACTGATCTTGATGACAAGTCATCTTCAGTACCAGCGGTTGGGTGGGACGCTGGATGACGCAGCCGGTGAAGCATTTGACAAAGTGGCAAGGCTGCTCCACCTGCCGTATCCTGGCGGTCCGTCAATTCAAAAGGCTGCTGAAGGAGGTAATCCGCTCAGTTTCCGCTTCCCAAGGGCCTGGCTGGATGATACCTGGGACTTCTCGTTTAGTGGATTAAAAACGGCTGTTTTACGAGAGGTGAAACGCTTGGAAAACCTGGGCGGTACCCTGCCCGTAGCTGATATGGCTGCCTCTTTCCAGGCAGCTGTCGTTGACGCATTAATGGTGAAAACGATGAAAGCAGTAGAGGCCTATAAAGCCCGAGCCTTGCTGGTTGTTGGCGGCGTCTCGGCGAACAAAGCACTGCGTGAGTCGGTCAGGATGCGAGCCCGAGTGCCTGTTTTCATTCCTCCCATTGAACTTTGTACAGATAACGCTGCAATGATCGCTGGAGCAGGTCATTATCGCTTTGTCCTGGGATACAAGGACTCGCTTGATATGGATGTTCTGCCCAACTGGCCGTTATCACAAACCTGAGCCTTGAAACATATGGGTTAAATCAAATCGCCTCTTGGAGCTTGCCTGGAACTCCAGAGGCGATTTTGAGTAAGAGGAGAATGCAACTCTTATTATATAGATTTCTATTAGATCATTATGAAAAAAGATTAAAGGTTCGCTAAGAATCTCCGTACTCTTTATTCACTTTCTTTCTGCTTTAATACTGATTCGATATCTGCCATTGTAATTGGGCCCTCACGCAAGATTATTGGTTCGCTGCCGGTGCAATCGACGACCGTAGAAGGCACACCACCTGGAGTTTGACCGCCATCTATCACAAGATGAATACGTCCTTCGAGCTGTGCCATCACCTCCTGTGCGGTGGTGGTGTTTTCCTGGCCTGATAAATTTGCAGAAGTCACGGCAAGGGGGCCAGTAAGGCGTAGGAGTGCAAGAGCTACAGGATGATCGGGGATGCGAACACCAACCGTTGGGTCAGCGGACAGCACGTCTGGTAGGGCCTGTTGGCGGGGAAGGACTAAAGTGAGAGGACCGGGCCAAAAAGAGGCCGCAATTTTTTGGGCATAATCTTCAACATCCCGAGCTATTCTCGGTAGCTGGCTGATATCGCCTAAAAGGACTGCAATAGCCCGCTTACTGTTCCGCCCTTTTGCTATATAGAGCCTATCCACATAATGACCCTGGAAAGGCAGCGAAGCCAACCCATAAACCGTATCTGTAGGAAATGCAACCAGGCCGCCGTGCTTTAAAGTATCGACTGCATGTTCTAATACTACAGGATGATCGGCTCGAAGAAACTCGGTTTTCATTGGGAACTCTCGGCTTTAAAAATCATATGGCAACCATTATACACGTTCCCTCTAAAAGCGGAGAACCCGGATGATAACTTGCAGTCTGGAACAGGATTTCCCCCATACTAATGAATACGTAAAAAGCAGGCTTTTGGATTTACAAGGACAGCAACGTATTGCCGTCCTCAGGAGCTTCGAAGTAATTTACGTGGTTTTTTACGGTGCTGAGCAGCCCCGGATTCCAGGAACGGTTTAAACAGAGGACATTGCTTTTGGCTAAATTTTATGGACACAACGTGATTTACACAGGGACCTGGTTCATTTCCCAAATGATCTTTAAACCATCCAGCGTCAGCCAGGGTGCGATAATCTGGATGACCGGTGTCTCGCGGGCGACGATCTCAGCCAGACCGCCGGTAGCGATGACTTTCATTGAGGGACCAAGCTCATTGCGGAAACGGGCAACCATTCCTTCGACCATGGCTACATAACCAAAAAATAGGCCGGATTGGACGGCATGAACGGTATTACGCCCAATCACCGATGGTGGTTTTTGGACATCGACCCTGGGGAGTTTGGCTGTCCTCTGGAAGAGGGCTTCAGCTCCGATGTTGATGCCCGGCGCGATCGCACCTCCCAGGTAGTCTCCTTCAGCTGAGATAGCATCAAAGGTCGTGCCAGTACCAAAATCGACGACACATGCCGGCCCACCATACAGTCTTTGTACGGCTGCCGCGTCAACGATCCGATCAGCGCCGACTGCGCGCGGGTCCTCATAACGGATGCGTACCCCGGTCTTGACGCCTGCATCGACAATCAGTGGTTCAAGCCCGAGGTAGGTTTTGCATGCTTCGCTCACTATACGCGTGAGAGGCGGAACAACAGAAGCCATACAGATTCCGGTGAGATCAGCAGGCGTCAACTGAGCATGAGCCATAAGACCGACGATCTGCAGCCCGTATTCGTCGGGCATGCGTTCGTGAGCAGTGGCAAGCCTCCAATGCGGGCCAAGGATACCTTCATCATACACGCCGAGTGTAATATTCGTGTTACCGACATCAATGGTGAGGAGCATCGATTCACTCTCCAAGGATCATATTATCGATCAGGCGAGTCTTGCCGAAATAGACTGCCATTGAAAGTAGCGCTTTATCTTCTACAGATTCCAGTTCCACCAGTGTTGTAGGATCAGCGCAGGATACGTACTGCGTGCGGGCAAGAGGCTCAGAGGCCAGCACAGCCTCAATAATTCGCTTTAACTTCGCAGCATCCCGCTCGCCTGCAAGAAATGCTTCTTTAGCTGCACACAGCGAACGGTAGATCACTCCTGCAGCAGCTCGCTGTTGGGGGTTGAGGTAAACGTTCCGGCTGGACATGGCCAGATCGTCGGGTTCGCGAACAATCGGGCATATAACCACCTCGAGCGGGAAGTTCAAGTCGCGGACCATCTGCCGGATCACTGCTGCCTGTTGGGCATCTTTTTGACCGAAGTAAGCCCGATCCGGTTGAACCGCGTTAAAAAGTTTGGCAACCACCGTGGTGACACCGCGGAAATGACCAGGGCGCATGGCTCCTTCCAGGGGCTGCGTAATCTCTTCGACATCGACCCAGGTCTGGTAACCGGGCGGATACATAATTTCTGGTGTTGGGGTCCAGACCAGGTCAGCGCCGGTTTCCTCGAGAAGCGCCAGGTCGCGGGGCAGGTCGCGGGGGTAGGCAGCAAGATCCTCTGAGGGACCAAATTGGGTTGGATTAACAAAGATGCTGACGGCTACACTGGCACATTCCTCGCGTGCCTGCCTGACCAACGATAAATGCCCCTCATGGAGATATCCCATGGTTGGAACGAGCCCTACAGGAGAAGGAAGAGCTTTGCGATGAGAAGTTAATTCGGTTATAGCGGTTACGACGATCACTGCTGCGTGTTTCCTTGTTTTTCGAGTGCTTTGACGAGAAGCCAAAATGTTTGGTTCACAGGGGTTGGTACGCCTGACTGCTCCCCGAATTTGACGATGGCGCCGCTGATCGCATCGATTTCGGTGGGAGTACAGCGGTTGATATCCTGGAGCATTGAGGATTGGTTTTTAGAAGTACGGCGAGCGACTGAGACGGCTGCTTCCACCGGATCCGGATAGGGTAGGAGCACCCCGCTGGCAGCCGCGACAGCCGCGGCCTCACGCGCGGCAGATGCCAGCAGTATCCGGGCAGTGGGGATATTCAGTATCTCCCCATTGGGAATGTGCAGCAGAGCAGTGATTGGATTAATGGCTGCATTAATGACGAGCTTTCCCCACAGCAGGACCGAAGGATCGGGAACGATATCAACGGTGAACCCCGCCAATTGAAGCATTGAAGAGAGTGGGCCGATGCGGTTATGTTCCCCGATAGATACACCGCCTTCTCCGCCAGACTGGACACGACCTGGAGCTAGAAGATATGCACCTGCAGTAGTCGTGCCTAATGCGGCGCGTGGAGCTCCGAGCACCTGGGCAAGAATTTCATAATTACCCATCCCATTTTGAATGGTAACGGCAACTCCTTTTGGATCCAGGCAAGCTTTGACCTGGCGTACGGCTCGTTTCGTTTGCCAGGACTTGACCAGTACGAGAGCATATTTAATCCCACTGAGCGATGTGGGATCATCGACAACTTTGACCGGATAGTTTTTTTCCTGCCCATCCTGTTCAACGAGGTAGATGCCTTTCTCCTGTAAAGCCTGTATGGCTTCTTTCCAGGTTCCAAGCATAATCAGGGGAACCTGTGCAGCAGACAGGCGTGCAGCGAACAGACTCGCCATAGCTCCAGTGCCGACGATGAGGAGGGGCGGTTCTCCTGTTTCCATCTTATTCTCCTATTTCGGAAACCAGAGTCTCCCAGTCTGCGTCTGCCATTTCAACAGTATGTTCCTTGGCGGGGAAACTGTGTGCTTCAACGTCGGCGATATACTTCGAAAATGCTTTTACCATATCACCGTGGAAATCGGCATACTTTTTTACGAACCTGGGTGTAAAGCGGTCGAACAGGCCAAGCAGGTCGTGGGTGACCAGCACCTGGCCGTCACAGCCAACGCCTGCACCGATGCCGATGGTGGGAATCTCCAGCTTTTTGGAAATCAATTTTGCAAGGCGGGCCGGGATCGATTCGAGGACCAGGCTGAAGCAGCCGGCATCCTGGAGGATGAGCGCATCCTCGTAAAGCTTCTGAGCGCCAGAGATGTCGCGACCCTGGGGGCGAAAACCTCCCAACTGGTGGACGCTCTGTGGTGTAAGCCCGATATGACCGGTTACCGGAATACCAGCCGCGACAATCTGGCGGATCGTCTCGGCACGTTCGCGGCCGCCCTCGAGCTTGACAGCATCCATACCGGCTTCCTGCAAGAAACGCCCGGCATTTCGGACAGCTTCTACGGTTGAGACCTGATAGGACATAAAAGGCATATCACCGATGAGCAGAGCATGCCGGGCGCCGCGAGCTACTGCCCGGCAGTGATGGAGCATATCATCCATGGTGACTGAGAGGGTATTTTCGTACCCCAGGACGACCATCGCCAATGAATCGCCTACTAAAATCGAGTCGACGCCTGCCTCGTCCATTGCCAGAGCAGTCGGGTAATCATAGGCGGTAAGCATCGTTATGGGTTCACCGCTTGCTTTCTTCTGCCGGAAGAAGCGTGTGGTTACTTTTTTTCTTTGGTTGTTTGTACTGATTTGATTTGGTGCCATTGTAGACATGGTTCCCTCCATGGTTATAGGGTAGGGGCCAAAAGCCGTATTTTGAGTTTTTGAGTCCGTCCTGGTACCAGATGGATCCAGGCGGTAAGAACTATTATCATCCTTTCCTTGAAAGATTACAAGGTTATTCGTACACTCTATCTACCACGCGGTTCCGCAGCCACCAAATGCCAAAGAAGAGCACAACCAGGAATACCAGGACAAAAGGCCAGCAAGCCAGGATGGAAAAAGTAGTCCCTGCACCTGTTGACGGTATTGGGGTAGCGGCAGTTTGGACGCTCAGGGAAGACTGTCCTTCTGTGAGAGGAAGGAGGACTCCGGATGGCGTACTGGTAGCTGGCAGGCTGAAGAGCAGAACGGATGGGTAGGCGGTGGCAGCTGCGGTGGTAGCTGTTGGCGGTGGGATTGTAGGGCTGGGTGTATTGGTAGGCCAACCTCCTCCGTCTCCTCGAGCAGAGATATTGGGTGCGGCAGTGAGGATGAGCAGAAAAATAGCTGTTAAGAACAGCAGGCGCATCCCCCTGTACTTATGCTTACCGGTCATGGGGTCCATCCTTTCTAGTAGTATTAGCTCATTTGTGCTATATTATACCTCTATTGTTCGGATTTTCGCAAAAACTAGAGCCGCCCGCCAACGTTGAATAGTCCTTTATCCCGGAATTTCTTCAAAAAGCCCATTTTCATTCGGGAGAAATGGAAAGACTCGGATGACGGCATCGAGATTTAGCGGACCGTAAATGTGCGGGTAAATCTTTCCGTCCGATAGCTCCCAGCGTATTTCGGATTTTACAGCGGCAGGATCGATCCATAGGATGACCAGATCTTTCCTGCCTTTATAGTATTTGTTGGCAGCTCCGAGAACCTGCTCCGGCGTTGAACAATGGATGAAACCCTCTTTTTGAAGCGAATCAGCAGTGTAAGCTGCATCTTGGAGTGCCTGCTCCCAAGCTGTACGATAGGTGATGTGGAGGATCATCTTCTTTTCCATTATCTCTGCGCCTCTTCTCTCATAGGACCTGTAATCATGCGCATGACCCGCTCCAGGACGATCTCCGCGACGGCAGATTTATCCATTAATGGGAGGTTTTCTGTGCTTCCACCGGAGTAAATCAGTGTGACACGGTTCGTATCAACGCTGAAGCCGGCGTCGCTGGCGGATATGTCATTGGCGACAATCATGTCTAGCTTTTTGGCTGCCATCTTGGAAGCTGCGTTCGCGATCAGATCCTGGCTTTCTGCAGCAAAACCTACGACAAGGCGCGGAAATCCGGTTTCGGAGCGCTGCCTGGCCACTTCGGCTAAAATGTCAGGGGTCTTTTCAAGCTGGATATCGGGAATCCCCCCTTCTTTCTTGATCTTTTGGCGAGATATGGTTTTGGGGCGGAAATCTGCAACAGCGGCAGCCATGAGCAGTGCATCTGTGTTTATTAGTTCAGATAGAACAGCATTTAGCATATCCTGTGCTGTTGAGACATCGATCCGCCGGGTGCCGTGAGGGGTAGATAGGGCTGTGGGTCCTGAAATGAGGACGACTTCTGCACCAAGATCCAGGGCAGCCTGGGCAAGTGCATAACCCTGCTTTCCCGAAGAACGATTGGCGATCACGCGAACAGGGTCGATCGGTTCTTGAGTGCCGCCGGCGGTGACAACAATTTTCTTTCCGCCGAGGGGTCCTGAACGGACGAGGGTTTGCCGGATGAGAGCCAGAATTTCTGAGGGTTCAACCATCCTGCCTGGCCCGGTGAGGCCGGAAGCCAGATGCCCGGAAGCTGGCCCGACGATGATGGCGCCTCGCTTCTGGAGGATTTCCAGATTTTCCTGGGTGGCGGGGTGGCTGAACATACCGCCGTCCATAGCAGGGGCGATCAGGAGCGGGCAGTTCGCTGCCAGGGCAGTTACGGTAAGCAGGTTGTCTGCGATACCGCGGGCGAGCTTTGCCATGGTGTTGGCAGTGGCAGGGGCAACCACGACCATGTCGGTGCTGTGTCCAAGACCGACGTGGAGGACGTGAGCTTCGTGCCCCCAAAGTTCTGCATCAGTAAAGGCGCGCCTTCCAGTGACGGATTGGAAGGTGAGCGGGGTGACGAACTGCAGGGCAGAGGCGGTCAGGATGACGTCAACAAGCGCGCCTGCCTGAGTGAGCTTGGAGGCGAGGTCGGCGGCCTTGTAGCAGGCGATGGAGCCGGTGACGCCGAGGATAATGTGTTTGGATTCGAGAGGGTTGGACATGGATTTACCCCCGAAGGTTATTGTAATTGGTTTAATTGTACATTATAAGTAGCTCACGCAAAGCCGCAAAGGACGCAAAAGTATAGAGTAAAAGGCTCACGCGATGTTTTTTCTATTTTATCTTTGCGTTTTTACGTGAGTTTCAAGGTCTCCAATACTGCATCTGGTCGTCCGCGGAATCGTTGCTTAGGTTGAGCAAGCCGGACCCGTCGATATTTATCACATAGATCTCCCAGTTGCCATCCCTGTCGCTTTGAAAAGCGATCCACTCGCCGTCCGGTGACCAGGTTGGCGCCCAATCCTCTGACGGATTTTCGGTCAGATTCTGCAGATCCGAACCATCTGGTCGGATGAGATAGATATCTGCAGGACCATCGTGATGGGAGCGGAAAGCGATCCACTCACCATCCGGCGACCAGCTTGGTGCATAATCGATTTGACTCCCCTGCGTCAGACGCTTTACATCCGAACCATCGGCGTTCATCAGGTACAGGTTATTTATTCCCGTCTCGTTGTCCCTGTCGGAGACGAAGGCAATCAACTCGCCATCAGGCGACCAGGCGGGGTCGAAATCGTCTTTAAGACTGTTCGTCAGCCGTTTGGGATCAGAGCCGTCCGCGTTCATTGCGTAGATCTCGTTGTTCCCGTCACGGCGGGAAGTGAAAACTATCTGGGTGCCATCTGGCGACCATGCCGGGTCGGCTTCATCGGAATCCGGAAGCTTAGTCAGGTCAACCGGATCCGTTCCATCGGCACTCATGAGCCCAACGTAACTGTGGAGCAAGCCAAAACCGGTAAAGAGGATTTGCTTGCCGTCCGGCGAGAATGGTCCCGCAAAGGTGTTCGAGTCGCCCTCCGTCAGACGGGTAACGTGTGAGCCGCCAATATCCAGCAGGTAGAGATCATCATAGGAACCACCCCGGTTCGAGCTGAACAGGATTTGCCCGGAACCACTTCCCAGGGGCGTTGGTTTGGCAGTCGGTGCGGATGTTTGAGTAGGAACGGGCGTATCTAATGGAAGGGGGGATTTTGTTGGCGGTGGTGTCTCTGTGGGATCGAGTATTGGGGTAGCCGGGAAATCTGTTGGTTCTAAACTGGCAGGAACCGGTGCACAGGCAGCTGAAAGCACAAGGATGATCAGCACCGGGATGAGTATTCGATTGGGTTTCATTTATTTATCCTATTGAGGAAATGTGTAGGCAAGTTCTTATACTCAGGTTATACACCTGTTGTGAATTTCATTCCACTTATTAGACGTTTTTAACGGAGAAAAAGTGCTATTTCGTTGCCATCCTCGGATTTGCTATCACGGATACACGGATTTCAATCTTAGGCTCATCGATTCTAATAAAGAACTACTATCGTGAGCGCCAACGTTTTCTCCAAGAATTGACCCAGAGAACTCGCATCCGTGTATCCGAGCTCTATCCGAGGACGGCATGCCCGGGAAACTTTGTGTCTCAGGAGGATTTTTCTTTGCGCCTTTGCGTGAGCCTTATTTTCCGCAAGAAATCGAAATCAGGCGATCTCGACCTGCATAATCTTTACGAAGGTTTATCTCTGCTTCAGGGAAAGCATTACGGGCAAGTTCGAGCGCCTGTTCCCCCAGCGAAGATTCGATCTCGAGCAGCAGCAATCCACCTGGGGCAAGCTTCTCAACCGATTGTTCGAGCAGACGCCGGATGATACCCATCCCGTCCGGACCGCCATCGAGGGCCAGGGAGGGTTCGTGCTTGTAAACGTCCAGTTCTTTCAGTGTTCCGGTTGGGATGTATGGCAAGTTGGCGCAGATTAGATCAAAAGTGGCTTCGATACCTTCGAGCAGATCTGCTTCGATAAAGGTGATTCGATTATCTACACCGTGGCTGGCTGCGTTCAGGCGGGCAATAGTGAGTGCTTGAGAAGATACGTCGATTGCTGTGAGGTAGAGATCATGAACGCGGGAAGCCAAACAGACGGCAATAATCCCGGAGCCAGTGCCTACATCGACAGCGAAGCGTTTTGAGGGATTAGCTGAGAGCCAGGCAATGGCATGCTCGATCAGCAGTTCGGTTTCGGGTCGCGGGATCAATACGGCTGGGGAAACGATAAAATCGAGCCCGAAAAACTCCCAATGACCGGTGATATAAGGAAGCGGTTCACCAGCTTCAAGACGTTGGGCGAACCGCTCCAGTTCTTCTCTTTGTTTGTTTGTCAGTGGATCTTCGGGGTGGGTTGATAACCAGGAGGTTGATTTGCCAGTGACTTCGGCGAGCAGGACTCTCGCATCCAAAGCTGCGGTCTCACTGTGGGATTGGAACCGCTGCCGAAGCTCTTTCAAGGCATTGTCTACAGTCCTTGCCTCCAATTCTTCCTTATTCTGTTTCGCCAATTGCCGAGAGACGTTCAGCTTCGTCGCGGACGGAGAGCTCATCGATGAACTCGTCCAGGCCGCCGTCGAGGATACTCTCGATGTGGTAGGAAGACACGTTGATACGGTGGTCAGTGACTCTGGACTGTGGGTAGTTATAGGTGCGGATCTTTTCCGATCGCTCGCCGGTGCCTACCTGTGAGCGGCGGGCGGAATCGATCTCTTCGCGGCGTTTCTCTTCTTCAATTTCATAGAGTCGTGCGCGCAGGATGCTCATGGCACGCATGCGGTTCTGAAGCTGAGAACGCTCATCCTGGCACTGAACGACCATACCGGTAGGGATGTGAATCAACCGCACGGCGGTGGCGTTCTTCTGTACGTTCTGCCCACCCGCGCCTGCTGATTTATAAACTTCCATCCGGATGTCGTTATCTGGGATATTGACTTCCACTTCGTCTACCTCTGCCAGAACGGCAACGGTAGCAGTCGAGGTGTGGATGCGGCCCTGTGCTTCGGTGGTGGGAACGCGCTGGACCCGGTGAACGCCTGATTCCCACTTTAGCTTGGAATACGCCCCCTTGCCTTTGATCAAGGCGACAACTTCTTTGTAACCGCCAATGCCAATTTCGTTTTCGGAGAGGATTTCCACGTTCCAGTTGTGGCGTTCGGCATAGCGGCTGTACATTCGGAACAAGTCAGCGGCAAAGAGTGCAGCTTCATCTCCACCTGTGCCGGCACGGATCTCAAGGATAACGTTGCGCTGATCGCGCGGATCTTTTGGGAGCAGGATCGATTTGAGTTCGTTCTCA
>Ga0105092_10000095_pt1 | contig 40498 bp, 31 predicted proteins | sample PPLLak2March2015_FD_87021 | JGI IMG/M metagenome (GOLD analysis project Ga0105092, IMG submission 87021) | Freshwater sediment microbial communities from Prairie Pothole Lake near Jamestown, North Dakota, USA - PPLs Lake P7 Core (1) Depth... | ecosystem: Environmental > Aquatic > Freshwater >... | reverse complement strand
CTGCTCCGTGCGCGGCTCTGTAAGGCGACTCCAGCTCCGTCCCGGTGCACGCACGGTTCCTAAACTATCTTGCTCAACGGCCTCCGTTGCGTGCCCGACTCTGTATGAAGTGTTTCCAACACCCGCCCGTATGTCTCCTCGACCCGGCGAAGGTGACTTTCCACCGAGAATTCGTTGATAGCGCGAAGTCGTCCGTTCTGCGCCAGCCTCCGGGCGGCTGCTGGATCATCAACAAGCGATCGGATGGCCTGAGCCAGGGCCTGCGGGCCACGGGGCGGGACGAGAAGGCCGCTCATACCGTCTTCCACGACCTCCGGCACACCACCTGACCTTGTCCCTATGACGGGCTTCTCCATGCACATCCCTTCGAGGACAACCCGCGCAAAAGGCTCGTCCTCTGCCGGCATCAGGACCATGTCCAGGGCGGCGATGATCTCGGGAATATCCGTCCGGTAACCGGTGAAGGTGACCCGGTTCTCGATTCCCAGCTCGCGAATTCGGGAACGCAGCGCTCTCTCGACTGCGGCCCCGTTTTCGGTCCAAGCATCTCCGACGATGAAGAGGTGCGGATCCACTGATTCGTCCAGCAGACCGACCGCCTCGACCGCATCAACGACCCGCTTGCGTTCTTCTATGCGTCCGAAGACCCCCAGGCGCAGTCCCCGCTTCGCGACGATGTCTGACGCCGGCATGACTCCCGGGTAAAAGGCTTTCAAATCGGAGCAGTTGTGGATGACATCGATCCGCGGCGAATCGACTCCGACCGACAGGAGCGCCTGGCGGACGGCGGAGGAGATGGCGATAAAGCGAACCGAGCGCGGACTGTGCTTCATTAGCCAAGCGGACCATCGCGTGTACCGGGCGTCTCTGATGTGGCAGACCACCCGAACGCCCAGGAGCAAGGCGAGGGGAATTCCCCAGTGAGCCGCGCGATATGAATTGCAGTGGATGATATCGGGACGAAAGGATCTCACGAGAGAGACGAGTTTCAGGAGAGAGTGGAGGTACCGCCGAAGTCCAGTCCGCCGCGCATAATAATAGAGCTCGGATTCGATGACCGGGATCTGCCTCTCCTTCAGGTACGCGGAGTAGGGGCCGGGTGGGCATACCACTGCTTTCTCGAACCTGCTCGCGTCAAGGTTCCCAGCCAGTAGAGCAAGACTCTTCTCAGCACCCGCAATCCGGGCAGAGTCGTTCAAGAAGAGGACACGAAGTGAGTTATGTAATGACAAAGTACGCCCGTTTGGCACGGACTACGATGGACTCAGTGGACGTAGTGGACTAAGTGGACAAGGCAACGAATGCGCCTGTCCACTTAGTCCACTACGTCAACTGAGTCCATCGTAGTCCGTGCCTGGGAAACCGGTTTGCGCTCGACGCCGAGGACCAGCGGGGGCAGCCAGCTGAGCCGGGCCGGCAGAGCGTTGCCGACTTTGGTGACGATGTCTTTTTCCTCTCTGGAGAGCAAGACCCGGATGGCAAGCAGATAAGCAACCGCGCCGACCGTAGCGAGGATCGCCAGAAGCAGGAAGGGAGCCACGGCATGAGGCAGGGAGTTCTTCGTGGCAATGACGACAACGGACATGACCACGGTGCTCAGCACCGTGGTTTTCAGCGCCCGGACCCAATCTCCTATTCCAATCCCTGCAATGCCCAGGGCCAGACGCGTCATGAACAGCAAATACACCCCGGTGGCCACTCCGACACCGATGACGGCTCCTGTGATACCCCAGAGCGTTCCCATCAGCACAAAAATGCCGATCATGCCGGTGAAAGCAGCTTGCCGCCAGGCTTCGGCACCGACCCGCGCCCGGGCCTGCGTGACCAATCCGTTTGGGTTACTGATGATCCGAAGATAGCCGACAAAAGAAAGCAGTGTCAGGAGTGGAACCGCGCCTGACCATTGCGGCCCGTAGAGAAAAGGGATCAAAACATCCCCGGTGGTCCAAAGGAGCGTCAACATCGGGAAGGAGACCATGGTGGACAAGGCAACTGACCCCAGGAAACCGCGGCGAAAACGCTCGTCGTCGTTCTGCACTTTGGCCATTGCCGGAAAAAGCACCTGGTTGATTGCGTTCGTGAACTGAAACAACGGGATAGTGACGAGCTGGTAGGCCCGGTTGTAGAAGCCTAGAACCTCGGCCCCGAGGCGCTGACCGATGATGAAGACGTCGACCCGGCGGGCCAGGTCGTTGAAGATCCGAATGAAGACCATGCCAGCGCCAAAACCGAGGAGCGACCGCGCCGACTCCCGGCTGAAACGAAGCGGAATCGCCCCCGAGGCAAAGGCCCAGGAAATCAACGCCTGGATGACTGCGGTCGCCAAAGCGCCCCCGGACAGGGCCAGGGCACCTTGCCCCTGAAGCGCGAGCACGATAGCCAGTACGCCGCCGACCAGCCGCGCCATAACCTCGATGAAAGCAAGGCGGTCAAAGGCCAGGCCGCGCATCAACCGCGTACTGGGGATCAGCGCGATCGCCTTGATTATGATGACAAGCGACTGAAGCTGAACCAGCGGGCCGAGCTCCGGCATCTTGAAGAATCGCGCGAAAACCGGACCCAGCAGAACGAGGACGGTCCCCAAGGTGAGCGCAAAGGACATCTGGAGGACAAAACCGGTGGTCTCGTCCTCCGGGCGCAGATCCTTCTTCTGAACGAGCGCCTGGAACATCCCGGCCGAGCTGATGATGTCCGCGACCGTGACTATCCCTAAACCAAGGGCGAAAACGCCGAACTCGTGGGGCGGCAGGATACGAGCCGTTATCACGCCCAGGCCGAGCCCCAGGAACACGAGCGCGATATTCCCACCGATCCGGAAACCGACTGCGCGCCCGGTTCGCTCTGTCAGAGTTCCTTTGCCCGACCGTCTCGTCATTCTGACTTCTGACTCCTGCTTACGAGAATCGAACCTCGCCGACCCGGGCGGGGGTTCTCATCAACCGGCCTTTCCTGGCGCGTTCGAATGTAGACACCGGCTCGAGCAGGTTTTCCGGGTGCAGAGTGGCGCCCACCAGGCCTCCCAGAAAAACGAACACCAGCAGGTGGCCGAAACCAAACATCTGCAAGGTGTTGGCAAAAAAGCCGGGGAGTTGGTAGGCGATCAGCACACCTATGATCGTCACGCCCCGCCAGCGCTCTCGGGGACCCTTGCCCTGTTTGTATAAACGATATCCGGATTGGGCGAGCGAAACCAGGATTGCTAAATAAGACAGAAGGCCGACCAGTCCCAGTTCCGTGAAAAGGGTCAAGAACGAGTTGTGGACCGTCCCGTAGACAGCCTCCGCTCCCGCCTCTCCTGAAACCTCCGCCAGTACATCCCTTGTGTTATTCAGGCCAATCCCGAGGACCGGATTCTTCAACCCCTGCGTGGCAACAGCCTTCCAGGTGGAAAAGCGTCCCAATACGTTTTCGACATTCCCGACCCGCTGGTCCATGACTTGCGTTGATCTGAGGTGAAGCACGCCAATGGCGGCCAGCGGGAGGATCACAAGGGTTAGTCCCGCCATCGCGAGCCTCTGAGAGCGGCCCATGAGGCGGCGACCCAGGATCATAAGAACCCAAAAGCCCACGATAAGGCCCATCCAATTGCCCCTCGACCAGGTGAGCAGGACGAGAAGCGGGCAGACAAGTATGAGAAACCAGCGGAACTCCTTCGTGACAGCTGGACGATGAGACCGGTCCCTCCCGGTCGTGATGTTGTCGAGAAGCACTGCAAAGAAGATGACGATAACCACGATGTGAAGGATGCTGGATCCCCGCTGCGCGCTTTGCATGAAGGGCCCCTTCAGGCGGTAGAACGTCCCCTCGTTGACCAGGCGTTCGACCGTACACGCCGCCGTGACGAGCATGCCCATAAACACACACGCCTTGGTCAGCTGCCGGAAATTAGGCTCGCTCGTCACAAACCGGCGGGCCAGGTAGTATCCGAAGAAAGGAACCAGGAAAACGTCCAGGGTGAGCCGGAGTCCGAAAATGCTTCTGCTCGAGAAAAAGAGGGAGCTGAAAATCAAGAGCGCTGAGAACGCCGCCATCATCTTCTCGGTCCGGTCCAGGCTTAGCCGTTTCCGTTTTCTCACAATTCCTTCCGCCATCATGACCGCCAGCAGCGAGAAGACGATGAGACGACTAGGCTCGAGCAACTCCTTGAACGTGACGTCAGTCGCAAGAGTCAAGTAAGCGCTGCCTCGGACGTCGGAAACTTCCGGGCCGGCCCAGAAGAACGGGTTCGCACCAGGCCACTTGATGGCGTTCGAAATCACCGGCCCCACAACGAGCCAGACGAGCAGCACAGCCAGCGGCCGTCGGGACAGCAGGCCTAACGCGACCGGCAGCCAAATGAGCAGCGCGATCCCGAGGAGGAAGAGGACCAACATCATAGGCTTCCCCTCCCCGCTGGTTCCGAGCGCGGCCAGCCGAACTTGACCCGGAAGAGCTCCTTTGCGAGCATGCCGATAAAAAGCGAATTGGTCACAAGGTAGCGCTTCCACATCCGGCCCGGTTCCTGGAGCAGCCGGAAGAGCCATTCAAGCCCGGCTTTTTGCATCCAGACGGGCGCGCGGGGAATCAGGCCCGCAAAAACATCGAAGCTGCCGCCCACTCCGTGCACAACCGGAACTCCCATGGCTTGCAGATAGCGTCCAACCCAGATCTCCTTCTTCGGGGTGCCGAAGGCGATAAAGAGAATATCGGCTCGCGATGCCCGGATCTTGCGGGCAATGTTCCATTCGTCTTCGGGCTTGAAATAGCCGTTCTGCCAGCCGGCAATCTGAGCACCCGGATACTCCAGGCGGACCCTGGTCAGCACCGCTTGAAGAATCTCCTCTTTGGCCCCGAAGAAGAAGATGCGATAGGCCTTCTCGTCGGCCTTCTCAAGCAGTCTGTACATCAAGTCGGTTCCGTTTACTCGACCGGGAAGCGGGTTCCCGAGCAGTCGCGAAGCCCAAACGAGCGGGACACCGTCGGCGCCGATCAGATCGGCCGATTTCACACTGGTCGTCAACTGGCGGTCCGACCGCATCTTCACGATCTTGGCCACATTAACGACGGCGATGTAATGAGGCTTCTTGGATCTAATAAAGCCCTCGGCCTTCTCAATGACCTGATCGAGATCCAGTTTGCTGATTGGGCAACCTAAGACGTTGGTCGAGTTGGTGTTCATACAATCTTATCAATTCTGGGGATCGAAAGTGTGGCCCAGATCGCCTTACAAAGCCGCGCACGCAGCGAGGGTATTGAAAAAGTCCTTTTTGGATATGGAGTGCGGCGACCCGGCGCCGCTTTAGGATTTTTGGAAACTATTGAAGCAGCGAGAGATCCCAAATTCCTAAAGCGGCGCCGGGTCGCCGCACTCCATATCCAAAAACACCTTTTTCAACACCCTTCGATCCGTGCGCGGCTCTGTAACGCGAATCCCCTACCACCGCTCCAGTATTTCCACAATGCGTTCTGCTGCTTTTCCGTCCCAAAGCGGGGGAACCGCAGCCTGCTTCCAGCGCCCCTCGCCGATGCTGTCAAGGCACGCAAGGATCCGCGCACGATCCAGGCCGACGAGCTCGTTGCTCCCCACTTCGATCGTGATGGGACGCTCTGTGTTTTCACGCAAGGTGAGGCACGGAATACCGAGGAACGTGGTCTCCTCCTGGATTCCTCCGGAATCGGTCAACACTGCCGTCGCGCGGGACATGGTGTACAGGAAATCGAGATAGGACAGCGGAGGCAGCAAATAGACGAGGCCGGTTCGAATTTCGCCGACCTCCCCCTGGATTTCGACAAACCGCGCTTCCCTGCCGAACTGCCGCAGCCGCTCCCGAGTCCTCGGGTGGGCAACGAAGAGCACCGGCAGGCGGTCGCTCGCCGACTCGAGGATATCGAGGACCTTCGTCAACTGCTCAGGATCATCAACATTCGAAGGCCGGTGGATCGTCGCGAGGTAGAACCCGGCCTGCGCCAGGGCGTTGACTCGCGGCCGGCCGCCATTTCGCGAAAGCTGCGCGGAAAAGCGGACAAGCGAGTCGATCATCGTGTTCCCCACCAAATGGATTTTCTCTTCGGGAATGCCCTCCGCCTTAAGGTGGCACGTGCCGCTGATTTCCGTCGTGAACAGCAGTTCAGAAATAGAATCGGTGACAATCCGGTTGATCTCCTCCGGCATCGTCCGATCCAAACTGCGAAGTCCGGCCTCCACGTGTGCCACGGGGATCAGCATTTTTACGGCGGTCAGGGAACAGGCCAATGTCGAGTTGACGTCGCCGCCAACCACCACGAGATCGGGTTTTTCGAGCAGGCAGACTTCCTCAAACCGCCTCATAATCTCGGCCGTCTGGACGGCATGACTGCCGCTTCCCACGCTCAGGTTGTAGTCGGGTTCCTTCATCCCCAGCTCGTGAAAGAAGACGTCGCTCATCGCCTGGTCGTAGTGCTGGCCGGTGTGGACCAGCATGGAATCGAAGTTTCCATCCCGCTTGTCCATCTCCAGGAGAATGGGCGCGATCTTCATGAAATTCGGCCGTGCGCCGACAACACTAAGAATTCGCTTCTTGTTCATGGGGTAATTGGGTTCTTTGCACGTGGCCCCGAAATCCGTTCGGGGTCAGCCAACGAAGACTGCGGCACGACTGAACGTCCCCGCAAAATCATCTAATGGCCGACCCCGGACGGATTTCGGGGCCACTTTCCGGTAAACCTACGCCGGTGAGATCTCCGAAAAGAACGGGACGGAACCGGAGATAGTCGTTTTGCCCACGAGCGTCACCGCGGGCCGCTTGAAACCGAACGTCGATGAATACCAGCCGAAGATCGGGGAATTAGCGCCCTGCTCCAGCCGTACCTGCAGCCGCGAATCAAGTTGGACCAACAAAGCCTTTTCGCCGTTCGTCACTAGAAAGCAATGGCTCTTGACCTGCGCCACCCGGCACCTGGGCGAAAAATGAAAGAGGACTTCCACATCGTGCTGGGCATGGCATTCGAGTCGGTCGACAATCGCGAGCGTGCGGGATTTCTTGAAGAGCCGAAGCCTGCGATAGTGCGTCAAGGGGTCCGCGAGGCGGCGGTATCCGTCATGCCATCCTTCAATCTCGGCACACCCCTCGACATCCTCCAGCGAGTTGAGGTAAGCGTTGACGGGTTTCCTCCAGAGGAACGTCCCCGCCTGTTCAGCCTGGTCCAGGCGGTCGATTCGGACGGTGTTATGTGCCGCCGTTGACCGGAAGTATCTGCGCCATTCGGACCAGTCATAGGAATACGTACCGGGATCGATAAGAAACTGGCGGCCGCCGTAACTGAGCCAGAAGCTCAAGGCATCCGCATGAGCATGCGCGTACAGAGGATCGAGGCCAAAGGAGCCGGCATCGAAGAGGACGACCATCTCATCCTCGGTCCCGCGGTCGGCTGCCAACACGTAGTACCCGCCGTCCGGGAACGCCTGAAGGCCCGCGGCATCATCAGCCTCCAGAGCCGCGAGAGGCAGGTCCTGCGGGTTCTGACCCCACAAGAGAAGAGTCTGGCGAAGGTCCGCGTGCTTCCGATTCTCCGGCCGAGGATGGAGCAGGCCGACCAGTGAGCCGAGCCTCTTCTGCGGGCGATCACCCAGGTTGATCACCTGCCCGTTGTCATTGTCGCCCACGATCGGGAAGTTGCCCGACCGGTCCCGTACCGATTCCAGAAACCCGATCATCCGGCTTAGCCGTTCCCAAAACTCGGGTGGAAACGGGTCCCCGGTTGCATGGCCCAGGGAGCCGGCCAGCAGGTAGAACTCGCAGACAAACAGCTGGTACTCAATCGCTCTTTCCCGGTGCACCCCGTCCGGCTCCGTTTGCCGGAGGATTTCCTCGATAAGCTTTGTGCGGGCGAACCTCCGCCATTCGACGCTCTCGGGCCGTACCGGCCAAAGGGTGCACGCCACGTAGAGCCCCGCCATTTCTCCGATCAGATGGTTGTTGGCCGAGGAGTGCCGGGAGTGGAATTTCCGAATAAAGTACTGCTGCAGGTAGATCGCTCTAAGAACCTCCGGCTCCATTTCCGGCTGACTGATCAGCGACCCTTCCGCAATGAAAGTAATAACGCCCCAGGTGATGAGGCGAAGGGCGGCCTCGAGCGGGCTTTTCCAGTTCAGCCCGCGCATGAACGGATTCTCATGGCACCAGGAGGCAATCTGGCGTTCGACTTCCCGGCGATAGGCCTCGCGTTCCGTCCACCTAAGCGACAGGATCAACGGAACCAGGTGCTGCAGCCGGTTCAGCTCCCAGATGAACTTCACATTGCCCACCACACTCTGGTCGCGATGGTTGATCAGGGCGCTGTAGCTTAACGGAGCGGTCACGCCGGTCGAGTAGTCACGGTGCCAGTCGATCGCCTTGCCCAGCCGAACCTCTTCGTGATTGAACAGCTTCGCCCGGTGATTAAGCCACGGGACAGCGACCGACAGAACCCGGTCGCGCGTTTCCCAGTCGACGTTCTTCAGGTGGCCGTTTATCGCGGGTACACGATACGACTGGCTCGGGAGGCTGGCCGCCCGTGCCTGGAAAGATCGCGCCCGCATGATGAGCATGGCGTGCAAACCCGCCTCGTAGATGCGCGAGGCGAGCTCGTTTGGGCCCATGACTCTAAGCCGGTTCCTGAACCACGTGAGGCGGTTGTGCCAGTCCAAAATACTCATGTTCAAGTTCTATCTCGCGGCCGGTCTCGGCTGATTCAAGCACGGCGATCGTCCCTTCTGTCACCGCAAAGAGCTGATCGTAAGGGACGGGCGGTTCCCCACCCTGCTTCAGCATTTCGACGAACGCCTTCAGCTCGCCCGCCTGGCCCTTGTCGTTCTTGCCTTTCAGACCAAAGCTCTTGCCCCCTCGCAGCACCGTCCCCGTCTGGAAGTTGTCGATCACGCCGGTGATACCTGACCCAAACACCTCGATGTGCTCTTTTGGCGTCCTGGTATCGCCACCTGCTACATAGGTCAGGGTTCCGACCGATCCGTTCCGGAAGGAAATGAGAGCAGCGATTTCGTCGAGGTCACCGAGCTGCCTCGTTTTGCGCGCGAAGACGCGCACCGGTGGGGAACCGGCAAGGTACGTCATCACGTCGATAAAATGTCCGGCCTCGCCGATGAAGCGCCCGCCCTGCTCCTGCTGAAAGAACCAGGTGGCGCCGGCCGGTTTTCCGGCATGAACGCGGTAATTCACCACGATCGGTTCGCTGGTTCCCGCAAACTGCTGCTTCAAACCTACTACCATCGGCGCAAACCGGCGGTTGAATCCGACCTGAAGCCCGCGGCCCGACTTCCGGAGTGCCTCAGCAACCGGGAAGATTTCCTCCCGCCGAATGGCCAGCGGCTTTTCGACAAACACGTGCTTACCCGCATTCAGCGCCTGGATGACGTAGACGGCGTGCGAATCGTGGCGCGTCGTGATAAGGACAGCGCCGATTGAAGCGTCGTTGATCGCTTCCGCAGGATCAGTTCCGGCCCGATCAAAACCAAACCGGCGGGCCGCGTCGACCGCACTGAGGGGAGTCCGGGTCACCACGCTCGCCAGTCTGACGTCTGGATGCTTCTCCAATATGGGCAGAAGCATGCTGCGGGCGTAGTTCCCGGCCCCGATGCAGCCGATCGCGAGCGTCGCGGCCGGCTTCACACGTGTCGACTTGACAGCCAGTGTCTTTTGCGCCGGCTCGTCGACACCCTCCGGATACCGGAACAGGACTGCCAAGTGTTTCCCCGGAGCTTCAACCATCTCCTTATAAACGGTCTCGGCCTGGGAGAACGGAAAACAGCCGGTGATCAGGGGTTGGACATTCACGCGCCCGGAGGCGACCAGGTCCAGGAAGGCTTCCATGTTCCGGTTCTCGGTCCATCGAACGTATCCGATCGGATAATCTTGCCCCTGCTCCTCGTAACGCGGATCGTATCGGCCAGGGCCGTACGACCGAGAATATCGGATTTCGAGCTCCTTCTCGTAATACGCCTTCCACGGCATCTCCAACCGGTTCATCCCGATGTTTATGACGCGTCCCCGATCTCTCGCGATTCGCGCTGCGAGTGCGAAAATCGCGGGCGGAAGCGCGCCGGCGGCAAGCAGGACGCAGTCGGCGCCGCGGCCCCGGCTGACGTTCTCGACGGCGGCGAGAAAGGATGACGAATCAGGGGCTGCGGCCGCAGCTCCGGTTTCGCACGCCAGACGGCAGCGGTCCGGCGAAAGATCAGTCCCGACAACGCGGCATCCCGCGCTCACCAGGAGTTGATTGAGCAACTGTCCGAGCAACCCGAGCCCAATGATCGCGACCGTCTCGCCGAGCCTGACATCCGCCTGCCTGACGCCCTGCACTGCAATCGCGCCTACGGTCGCGAATGCCGCATCCTCGAGTCTGACCGGCTCCGGCACGGCAACGAACAAATTGCGCGGAACGTAAATGTATTCGGCGTGATTGGCATATTCCGCACCGGCACAGGCCACCTTCTCGCCCACCTGGATACCGCTGATGCCTTCACCCACCTCGCATACATAGCCTGAGGAGCTGTAGCCGAGCGGAGTGAGCTTGTCCAGGCGACTCATCACCTTCTGGTACGTCGCTCGTAACCCGAGCTGGCGAACCGTCTGGAAGACTTGCTGCACTTGATCAGGCCTCGCCTTGGCTTTGCCGATCAGGCTCATGCCGCCTTCGCGCACCTTCATCGTTTCCGTGCCCGAGGAAATCAGCGAGAAAGCATTTCGGACGACAATCCCGCCGCGCGCCGCGCGCGGGACAGGAGCATCAAGCAGACTGAGTGTGCCGTCTTTGTAATTTTGTGCGAGTTGTCTCATAAGAGTTACGGGTTGCGGGTTGCAGGTTACGGGTTCCAAAACCGCCACAGCCGCTCCGTGGCGCTTTTGCCCCCGTTAGGGGGCGGATGTTTATAGTTGTCGAGTCAACGGGATCAGGGCGCCCCAGCGGGGCGCCCTGATCCCGCTATACAGGCGACTATAGACATCCGCCCCCCACGGGGGCGAAAACCCCCAAGGACCGCTCCTGACCTTCGGGTCGAACTACGCATGCCTGGCCTCGCGGATACCGGCGGGTGTCCGTTTGGATTCGGTGGCGGTTCTTTGGAAGAGCCGTGAACCCACCACGACCAATCCGTGGCCGGCAAGCAGGATGATGTAGGGCTCAACTGGTATCCGGTAACGGATCTGGGTAAAGAAGAACGAATAGGCGACTGCGAACGACAGGATCAGGACCAGCAAGAGGGAGAGCTCCGACCACATCCTGTTGCGCACCATGAATACCATGCCGCCGAGCGCCAGCAGGAATACCGGCCCTATGCTCAAGATGGCGACCCAATCGGTCAGCGAATTGCCGCTGCTGAAAACCGTCTTTCGGACGACGCGCGAATCTCGCTGGTGGAACTTGTCCCGAAGGGCCTGGTCGCTCATTACGACCCGCTCCGGATAGATCTGCCAGAAGTGGGCGAACTCAGAGGCAAAGTGCAGAACGAAACCGGTCGGATCCTCCAGCGCCCGCCTGATCCTGCCCTTCCGAACCTCTTCCATGTTGCTTGAACCTGCCTTGTCGATAAAACTGACTGTCCTCGGGTCAGAAACAATCACCTTACCGAAGTAGTGCGAACTGATCCCGGCCCAAATCGCGAGCGGAAGGCAAAAACCAGCTACAAGGAGCCCGACCGGGCGCAGTGAACGTCGGCCTCTCCAGATCACCAGCCAGGCGCAGATCCCAAGGAACGTGGCAGCAACGACGGGTTTCGCCATTGTCGCGAGCATCAGGAGAAGGCCGGCAAGCAACATCGGGACAGGCCGAGCAACCCGGGCCTCGCCGAGAGTCGACAGAAGAAGCGCCACCGCCCCGGCTAACAAGACCGTGATGAGAGTCTCCGGGTACACGAGCCCAGCCAGAAAAACGGCGAGGGGATAGAGAGCCCAGATCGCGCCGGCAGCCAGACCGGAGGCAAGTCCCAACGTCTTCTTCCCGATAACGGCAATTAAGACGGCAATCAGCCCGCCGAGCAGGGCCTCGACGAGCCGGACAGCCAGGATGCTCTTGCCGAGTACCAGGTAAATGCCCGCGAGGAAGAGGGGGTAGGCCGGAGAGCGATCGTAGTCTGATCCGAAATTCCCGTCATTGATCAGGTGAACAGCTGCTCGGTCATATTTCACCGAGTCCCAGAAGTAGAAGCCGGGCTGGAGGGACATGACGAAAATCACGCGCACGAGGGCGGCAAACAGGAACAGGGCGATCAGAGCAGAACGCCATGAGGGCATGCGCCGGATCATTCGGCACCTCCTCTCCGGGCTCGAGAATGGCGCCTCTCGGAGATCCACAACGCCGGCTGGACAGGCGGCCAGGAAACGCGTCCGAGTGCCGACGTGGACTTGGCACTCGAAATCCGCTCTGCCAAATACTGAACCACCTGTTCCGCGATCAGACGATATCCGGCCTGATTGGGGTGACCGTCAGCCCCGAAAAACAACGCTTTGCCGAGATTCGCCTCGCGCTTGAAGGCCGGCGCAAGGTCGAGGTACTCGATGCCCAACTGTCTGAGGGCCGGTCGCAACTCCCTCGCGGGGTCCCGGACTTTCTCGCCGAGCATGGGCAGGTAGATCTCCTCCTTGCTCGGCTGGAGAACAACGAGCATCTGGCCTCCCGTCTTTTCGACCCGATCTCGAAGCTCAGTCAGAGCCCGCACCGTGAGTTGGAATTCGGGCCGGCCGGCCCGAGAACCTTCGGTTCTCGACTCAAAATCACTCGGCAGAAGGCGCATTTCCTGTCCGTTCTTCAGCGTGAGTATCTTGGGCTCGCCCGCCCGTTTTGCCTCATGATTCGAGTGCGCGGCGACTACCAGGTTGTAAAGATAGCTGCGGCGCAACAGGACCGATTTGAGAGCCTGGGCGGGCTGCCCCAGCAGGCTTCCGGAGAAATGGCCGTAGTTACGCCAAACCATGTAGTTACCCTTGCTGCCCTCTCGAACCCACTCCTGGAACTGTCCGGCATCCCAGAAGTCGTTTCCCGGGAACATTCCTACAATGACGAGCTTGGGATGAAGCGGCGCGCCGAACGTCTCGTATACCCGCAGGTATTGCTCGGCTCCCGCACCTACGAGGCCAAGGTTCAACACCTCCAACTTCGGAAATGACCGATCGACGATGGCAGGCCAGGCAGAGCCGTCTGAGACTCCGTACCCGAAAACGAGCGAGTCGCCCAGGATGACCACGTCGGCGTGATCCGGCCAAGGGCCTGCGTTTCGAAATCCAAAAGCGCCGGTTGTCTGTCGCACATCGTAATCGGGGCCAGACAAACGTTTCTTGGCGTCAGGAGTGTGCAGATGGCCGATGAAAGAGTGCTTTACGCCTACGTTATTCATGTCAACCAGCATGTATTGCCGTCTCTCCGGGGGAAGAAAACCCGGGAATAGCCGGAGGAAGCCCTCCGCCAGAAGGAGAGTTACCAGCCCGGTAGTGAATAGTGCGACCAGGATAAAGAATGCTTTACGAGCTTTTTGCATTAGTGCTTTGCGCCGATGAGATCGTTCACCTCAAACTCTTTCGGAGTGCGGTGGCGATGCCACCGCACTTTATACGTATTTCGGGCCGACGCCGATTTACAGAGCCGCGCACGGAGCGAACGGGCTTCAGCCCGGAGCGCAGTAAGCGGGCAACCCAACGTGCCGTTAAGGTTCGTTGAGTTGCCCGCTTACTGCGCTCCGGGGCTGAAGCCCGTTCGCTCCGTGCGCGGCTCTGTAAATCGGCAAGGCCGGCGAGTACAAAGCGGTGGCATGCCCACCGCACTCCGAAAGAAACATCCGCTTCATGGCCTCTACGCACGGCCGAGGTGTCCTCTTCTGCGTCTGGAAATCGACGGACGCGAGACCAAAAGGGGCGTTCGGCCCATCCGTCCACTCGAAGTTGTCCATCAGTGTCCAGTACAGGTAGCCGATCACGTTCGTGCCCGATTGGACGGCCTCCGAAATCACCTCGAGGTGCTGTTCGATAAACCGTGTTCGTAGCCCCTCGTCGTCAGTCGCAATCCCGTTCTCTGTCACAAGGACAGGCAGACCCGACCTGCCAAACCGTCGCAAGATCTCAATCAAGCCCTGCGGATAGCTTTCCCAACCGATCTTGCTGACCGGACCCTGTCCGGCGTGGCCGTGGGCGCGGCAAACCGAGCCCAGAACCCGATTCGCGGTGCTTCCCTGACTGCGTACAACCATCCGCGTGTAGTAGTTGAGGCCGACGAAATCGAGGCTCTGCGGTCCGATCAGCTTGAAAAACAGCCGGTTCAGGACGAAGTCACGGACACCGGCCGCGCTGCGATCGCTCAACGCAGAAGCCCGACAGGGCTGCACGACCGGCGCATTGTGAGCGAAGCTGACCAGCGAGCCTGGGAGAGCCTCGCGTATCGTGCGATAACCGAGTCTGTGGGCGCGTGCTTGATTGCGCATAGCCGAGAGTGCCTGCCGCCATCTTCCGCACCCGAACGGCGGCCATTCCCCGGCGATATATGCCTGCCTCACGTAGACTGTCGGCTCGTTGATCGTTAACCAGAAACGAACCCGGTTACCGATCGCGCGGACAACCCGCTCGACATATTCGTTAAAGGCCGCGGGCGCCTCTCTCCACAGCCAGCCGCCACGCCGGGCGAACCATAACGGATTCGTAAAATGGTGCAGCGTGACGATCGGTTCCAGGCCTCGATCCCGCAGAGCATCCACCACCGCCACGTAATGCTCGAGCGCCCCCTCGTCCCACCTGTCGGGTGCCGGTTGCACCCGGCTCCACTCGATGGAAGAGCGATGTGCGTTATGTCCCCAGGACCGGGCCAGATCGAAGTCCTCCCGGAACAGCTCATAGTGTCGGCAGGCGGGGCCGGACGCGTGTGGAACCCGGCCTTCGTGCTCCGCTTCCCACCAGTCGTTGAGCCGATTGTTTCCTTCCACCTGGTGGCTGGAGGTCGCCGCACCCCATAGAAAGCCGTCCGGGAATTTGGGCCGTTTTTTAGAAGACAACATCTTGAGAGTCTGGAGGCCAGTTTTTTTGGAGTGCGGCGGCAGAAGGAGTCCGATGTTTTATCAGGATTCCTGGCGACGCCGCTTTGGTATATGCAGTATCGCGCGGATGGTGCATATACCAAAGCGGCGTCGCCGGTAGGCCTGATAAAGCATCGGCCTCCCTCTGCCGCCGCACTCCAAAAACCCCTCACCCGTTCTGGCTCGCCGCCTGACGGACGACTCGCCTCGCGGGTTCTTGGCTTGCCGCCTGCGACAAAGACCATTCGGTCAGCTTTTCTGCCGTCTGGTTCAAAAAGAAAATCCGCCCCCAAAGCTCCAGGGCCAGCAGGTTGAAAAATCCGTTGAAGTTGGCGCGCCAGTCGTTGACCGTCTGCAAAAGCGCCTTGCGCCCGACACCCAGGTACTCAACGCAGAAGCCTGAAGTGAACAGTTCAGGTTTTGCGAAGGGTGCAATGTAGTCGGCGAGCGGCAACGGGAATCCCACTTTTCTCCGAAACACGATGTCTTTCGGGAGATGCCGGGCAGCGATCGTCTTCAAGAGCCACTTGTCCTGTGACCCGCGCAGACGGCTCTCAAGCGGGAGGTTGATCACCGCCTTGACGAGCGGGTAATCCAGGAAAGGAGTTCTGGCCTCGACCGACGCCGCCATGCTCATTCGATCCAGGCGTCTGAGCAGCGGCGTCAGGAAATTGGTCAGGTCGGCCAGCATGGCGCCGAGCACGCCTCGGTCAAGCGGGTTCTTTACGAAACTGTACGCGGCTTGAGACCGTTCTTTCAGCTCTTCCCGCGCGAACCGGTCAAGAAAACCGGTGCTGTGCCTCAGCAGCCCCTCGTATTCGGAAAAGTCCGTAATCGGAACACCGTCGCAGGCATATCCGGCCAGGATGAGCATTTTGCGAAGGCGCGACGGCAGCGCGGAAGCCAGCTTCTGAAACCTGAGGACCTGCCGGTATCGACGGTATCGTTGCATGTAGCCGCCGAACAGCTCGTCGGCAGCCTCCCCGGAGAGGAGGATTTTGACACCATGCGACCGGGCAAACTCCGAGATGAGAAGGAACGCCACCGAGTTTGGATGGGTGAGCGGAACATCGCTGTGATAGATCGCCCGCACCAGGTTTCGCTGGAAATCCTCGGGCTTCATTGAATACGTGAGGAGCCGGATTCCGAGATAATTGGCGACCCGGGTAGCAAAGCGGCTCTCATCGATGGCCTCATATCCCGCGACCGACACGTTAAAGGCCGTAATGTCGGGCATTTCATGTGAAGCGAGGGCGGTAATAAGGCTCGAATCAATGCCGCCGCTGCAGAGGGTGCCGATCGGCACATCGCTCATCAACCGGTCCTTGACCGCGCGTGCCACCAGGCTCTCGATATCCCGGCTGAGCTCGGCGATCGGCTGTCGACCAAGACGCTCGTAGGCTTCAGCGCTAACCTCCGCTTCCGGCTGGAAGTACGATTCGGTCGCTATCTTCGGTTCTCGGCCGCCGCGCGGATCAGTCGTGACAACCATGTAATGGCCGGGGGCCAGCGAGTGAATGCCCTCGATCAGGGTGTCACGGGAGCCGAAGTCGACGTTTCGATAAAGAGACCATTCGGCGAGGCGCTGAAGATTGGGCCGAAGGTTCTCGGAGAGGGCAATCAGAGCCTTCATTTCCGAGGCAAACAAAAGGTGCCCGGAGCGGAACGTGTAGTAAACCGGCTTTTTGCCGAAGCGATCCCGGGCCAGGACCAGGCGGTTCGCTTGCCGGTCATACAGCGCGAGCCCGAACATGCCGACAAAACGGCTGAAACAGTCCGTTCCCCATTGCTCATAGGCGTGCAGCACGACCTCCGTGTCCGTCCGCGAGCGAAACGTATGTCCTGCCTGCACCAGCTCGGCACGCAGCTCCTGGAAGTTGAAGATCTCCCCGTTGTAGACGATCCAGAGCGACTGGTCCTCGTTCGACATCGGCATGTGCCCGGCCGGAGAGAGGTCGATGATGCTAAGCCGGTTTGATCCCAGCACGGCGTTTCCGACTGCCGTCACCCCGGAATCGTCCGGTCCCCGATGGTGCTGTATTCCACACATGCGGGTGACCGCTGCCGAGGCATCGAAGCCGAGGCCGTCCGAAACGCGAAGAGATCCTGCGATTCCACACATGCTTGTTTACCTCTGATTCAAGAGTGAACGGGGCGGGTATTAAAAGGGAGACGCAACCGGTACGGGTGCGGTTTCTGACCAGAAGCAAGGGACATAAGGGACAGAAGGGACACAAGAGACATAAGGAACATCACTTTTCCCCGTGTCCCTTCTGTCCCTTATGTCCCTTGTGTCCCTAAAGTCACTGCGCACTTTTTCTTCCGCAACTCCCGGATTGCCAGCCACAACCCAATCGCAATCCACAACGGCAACAGGTAAAGGGTTGTCTCCGGCCATATCAAATCAACTTCGATTGAACGCCAGGAGAAAGGAAAGAACAGGAAGTAGCTCCCCGCCAGATGGGCCTGAAACAAGTCGAGAGCTACGTGGACAAGAGATCCGGCGCCGAGGTTCAAAAAGACCGAAGCGCGGGCTGCCGGGCGGTGCAGAAAAGCAAAGGCTGCACACACCAGGAGAAGGCCCAAGGGTGTGTGGAGCGGCATTGTCCACCAGAAGCTGCCGGGCCAGAGAATGGTGAAGGGCCGCGTGAGAATGTCGGGAAGCACGGCACCGACGAGGAACCAGGGCGAAAGCCGCGGCCACAGGCCTCTCTGGACCCCGTAACCCGCAATGACGTGTGTGACCAGGTCAGGCATTCTTTCCTTCCCTGGCCTGCTTCACCACCAAAAGACCCACGATGAGCAGAGCCGCAACAGAAACCCAGATCTTGAGCCGGCGCCCCTTGTGAACGTGATACTCACGAGCTTCCAGATATCCCGGTGCCCGGTATGCCGCTCGCAGGCTGACGTAATCTCCAGGCTTGATCCCCGGCCGCGTCGTGTCCCAGTCGCGCCTGAGATCGTCCGGTATCAGCACGTCTATCCGGGCACGGCCCTGTTCTGCTGTAAATCTGTCGGAGCCGATTTCCGCAATCTTTACGTCCGATGTGAGCCGGACCTCTTGCCCGTTCGGTAGCCCTCGGTGCCGACTGATTTCCGGGATGGTGTCTACTGCAGCCGACCCGACCCGCGCGCTGTAGAACGAAAGGACAGCCAGGCCGACGAGGCAAGACAGGAAGCCAACAATCCGAACCCTCACTGTAGCTCCCGACTTGTGTGTTCACCTCTGGATAGAGTCACCTCCGAGCGGCCGACAACGGACGCCCTTCGTTCCCACCAATCAGTCAGATAATCGGCCACAACCTGGCTCCCGTATTCGTTCAGATGGATGTCCCGGCAAAAGTACGGGGACCATGCGACCGCCTTCTGCTCAGTAAGGGGATAAAGGTCAAGGTAATCGACCCCCGCGTGCAGGAGGGCTCGGCGAACATCATCGACAACCGAGTAGGAGCGAGTGAAAACCTCTTCTTTGCTCGGAATCAGCACGACATGAGCGCTTGCTCCCTGGCTTTTTGCCAGCTCCCGAAGCGCCGTCACCGGTCCGATGACACGCTCGATTTGCTCCGGCCGCAATCCCTGCTTGACATAATTCAAGGTGCTTTCGTCGAGGAAGACGGTCGAACCGTCCGCTGTCTCGAAGACCTGCTCCGTAGGCCGAGACGTCTCGAATCGGCTGCTGATGACACCGGCGAGACGTAATCGGTTTAGCCAGCTCCGCGGCTCTTTCCGCCGTCCCAGGTCCAGCCGAAACCGGTTGTAATCGGCTTCGGGAGCTTCCCTGCGCCATCTTTCGAAATGCTCGGAATTGGTGATATCGGCGGCGACGTACAGAAACGCGAGCACCACCGAAGGCTTGAGCTTCGTCCCGTACTTTTGGAAGGCACGCAATTGCCGATCCGGCCCAGCCCCTGCAATCCCCAGGTTAACGACTTTCACGCTTGGATTTGCACTCTGAAAACGGCCCACGAAGGAGCGGTCAAGCCCGGTTCCTTCGCCCATGACCAGCGAATCCCCAAGAATCACGATGTCCGCATGTGCGGGCCAGGGATCATGATTCGGAAACCCCAGAGAATCGGTCTCGCGCAGGTAGGTGAAATCCATCGTCTTCACTTGCTGATGAAGGCGAGGAAGCCGGACAAAACCGATCTCTTTCTCCGGCAACACCTTGTCCTTCATCATCACCGCCTGCATCCTAATCTGCCCATTCACCGGCAGCAGAGTGGGGAACGTGCGGACGAGCGCCTCGCCTGCGATCGGCAAAACAATGGCAGCGGCGAGGATGATGAGCAGGAGGCGAGTGCGCTTCATATCTTTTTATCGGGTAATTATAGAGCCGCAAGCTGCGGCCCGCGGATAACACGGATAAACGCGGATAACGCGGATCGGCATCCGCGTTATCCGCGTTTATCCGTGTTATCCGCGGGATGTTGGCCTGCTTCCTACTTCCGCCCGCGCAGCGACGCCATATCGCGCGCCGTAATTTCGCGGAGCACTAGTAAGGCGACTCCGTAGAGGGCGACGCCAGCAGTAATGATGAGAACCTTCGTGGGGAGGTTCCCGGCGATAAACAAGCCGCTCAGGGCCATGGCTGCCGCGGCCACAGCCAGGTTCACCGCTGTGCGTTCCTGCAAAAGGGGCCCATATTCCTTCCTGATGAGCCAGGCCATCAGGCCGACCCCGATTGGACCGGCTATTACGCCGGCTACGGCTGCGCCTGAAGCGCCGAGTTTCAGCGCCAGGCCGCCAATCAACGGAACCGAAACCACAATCGACAGGCAGGCGATGGCGGCAGCCCGCCAGACACGTCCCAAGGCGACCAGGACCGAGCCGAGTATCGCAGCGATGGTATTGAATCCCTCGGAGACCAGCAACAGGGCCAGAAGCGGACCGCCTCCAGCATACTTGGTCCCGTACGCCAACCGCATCACGTCCTCTGAAAGGAAGCCGACCGCAAAGGCGACGGGAAGATAAAGCAGCAGGAAGAAGCGAAGAGCCTGGTATATGTACCTTCGCACCAGCTCGCGATCCTCGTCGGCCACCGCGCGGGAAATTGACGGCAGGATGACGGCCGCCACCGCGACCAGACCAAACCCCGGAACCCGGGCGATGTTAAGCGCCGCCAGGTAGACGCCGGTCATCCCCGTTTCAGTCGGCCTGACGAGTTGCAGGAGCCACAAGTTCAGGTTCCCCGCCATCATCAGGAACAGCGAGTAAACCGCCATCGGTCCTGCAATTCTCAGGATCGGCTGAACGGCTTTCCGCCAGTTTGACTCTCCCCGGGCGCTAAGTGGAGCGAAAAGAAAAGCCACTCCGGCGACAGTCGTAAGGACGTTGACGATCAACGCCTTTTCAACAGAGACGCCCAGCTGGATAATCACCCAAACGCCGGCGAACTTCGTCAGCGCGTAGATGATGCCTGCACCGCCCAGGCGCAGGAACCGGTGGTGTCCCTGGTGAATCGCCTGGAGGGCCGTATAAGCGCCGAAGAGCGGCAAGTCTAAAGCGGCCAGCCGAAAAAGGAACGCACCGCCCGGAATACCGAGTGTTGAGGCCACCAGTGGCGCCGCCAGCCAGAGACACGCGAAAATGCCCCCGTATAGAAGCAGATTGAGCAGAACAGTGGCCCGCTCGATCCCCCGTCCCAGGGCGTCATCCTCGGCGATCAGCTTGGCGGCAGCGGTCGGAATGGCAAACCTGCCGACCTGTTCCAGCCAGACAAGCACGGAGAGGACAATGCCGTAAATAGCATAGTCCTGCGGGCCGAGAGCACGAGCAAGCAGGACTACGGCGAGATAGCCGAACAGGAAGTAGCAGCCCTGGCTGAGAACCAGGGCAACCGTTCCGCGTGCCGCTGAAGACCGCCGAATTGACGGTTGACGATTGACGATTGACGATTCAATCGGGATTGACGATTGACGAGTGACGATTGACGATTGAGGCACCACGTCGGAGCATTCCCCGAACTGTGTGTTCCGGTCCAAATTGTTGGTATTCCTCAAATTCGCGCTCTGAATAATTGTCAATCGTCAATCGGTCAATGACTCGCGAGCGCCTTTTCGCCTAACACCTGGCTGAGCACCTTGCCGTCCATGTACGCGGGCACTTCCAGCCCTAACAGCGTCAGAATCGTCGGAGTAAGGTCCAGGATATGACCGTCCTCGATGCGCTCGCCCGCGGGAACCTCGGGACCTGTCGCAATGGCGAAAGCGTTCGGCCGATGGTTGCCCACGTAGAACGGGACGATCCCGTATCCCGGCTCCTTGGTCTTGATTGTTCCGAATTTTCCCGCCAGCAACTCGTTCGTGACCTTGGCATCCGGGTCCCAGTTGATGATCAGGTCGGGAAGCTGACTGCGGCACGGCCCCTTGAAGATCTCGTCCGTCTTGTGGACCGCGAGCGCGGCACGCTTCCCGTTAGCTGGGTTCGTTAATGTCACGGCGACCTGGTACAGCTCCTCAATAAGACGCCGGTACTCCTCGCCAGGCTCCACGATGCCCTGCGGCTCCCGGCCTTTCAGATTGACTCGAACGTACCCCTCGTTGGCATTGGAAATCAGGAACGCCCGGGTTTTCTCCCAGACGATGCCGGCGGTCAGCCACTTCAGGGCGAGTTTTTCCTTCATGGCGTGCGAAAAGAACGTCTGCGAGACAGTCGTCCGGATGTTCTGCGGAATCATCTTTCGGATGGAGCTCAGCAGGTGCTTCGAGTTGAAGCCGGAAGCACCTCCGGACCCTTTCTTGCCGTCACCGACGCCCTCGCTCGTTGCCATCATCCTCATCTCCTTGAGGAGCTGCTCAAGCACGTGTGAAGCGCTGTAGTTCGGACCCATGCCGTCGCCGGACACGAGGAACACGGTCGTGCGATTGTCCGCTTGCTTGATGATCTCGCCAATGCCGCGGTCGACCGCCACATAGACATCGCGCAGCGCGTTGCGAAGCGACGGCTCCGCGCCTTTTGGATGACTGGGATAGGAAGTGTCGAACAGATGCCAGAGATAGTGGCCGGCCGGGTGAGTCTCGCCGTAGACCGTCAAAAACAGGTCCCAGTCCTCCCTCTGCATCAGCCACTTGATGACCTGCGTCTTCTTCGCCACTCCGGCAATGAGGGAATCGCGAAACCAGCAGCTGTCCGGCATCGCAGCCACCTTGCTGTGTTCCGGGGCCGGGTAGCTTCCGAACTTCGCCTCGATTTCACTCTTGAGCCGGGCCGGCAGAATCGCCGGTTCCGAGAACCAGGACCAGGTGCCCCACTCAACGATCTGCGCCCCATTGAAGTTTTCGAGCGGACAGGTCATGAAGGCATCCATCACCACGCCCTTTTTGCCCGCGTCACTGAGCATTCTCCAGAAGAACGGGAACGGAGTCTTGTCGGGCTTCGGACGGGTCGGGCTCTGGTCCCCGGGGTTCATGACGTAAGCGTGGTAGAGGCCATGTTTGTCAGGCGTGACCCCGGTGAAGATCGACGCCCAAGCCGACACGTGAAGGATCTCTGCCGTAGTCGCTATTCGTCCGGATATCCCTCGAGCGCGCATCCGGGCGATATTTGGCAACAGCCCTTCCTTTTCCCATTGCTCGATCAGCTCGGCATCGGCCGAATCGAGACCGATAAAAAGCACGCGCGGACCGCTGCCCCCGGAGCGCTTGCCATTTCTCGCCGATTGCTTGCCGCCATTCGCAGACCCGTTCCCGCCGGACGTGTCAGGGCGGGCTCGGCTTTGCATTTCCAAGCTAAAGACTTCATCAATCCGGGCTCGCCGGCCTTCCTTTTGGGAGAGCTTGGCTGCCTCGATCATGGCGAGTGTCCAAATGTTGTCGGCGCCGCTCGTCTCGGGCTCGGCATTGCGGGTCAACGCATCTCGAAACTGGTTGAGGATCGAAACGGTACCGGCACGCGGATACGGCAGTTCGTCCCCCTTAGGCACGTCCACGAGCGGCACCTTCTGGAACGATTTCTCTGCCTTCGGGCGCCATGAAACCGTCTTTCGATCCGTCCTTATCTCGCCGTTTTCTCCCTCGATCCACAGGTCGTATTCATACCTTGTCGCGACCAGGGTCCCGCTGTACTGAATCGCCAGCCCATTGCGGAGCGAGATCAGCGCTTCCAGAGCGGCTCCCTCGTCGTAGTCGCTGCCCGGAGGGTTAAACGACCTCGCCAGTATCGATTCCGGCTGGCTGGTGAAAAGGTATCGGAAACTATCGAAGTGGTGCACGGCAATCTCGTTTAGAAACGGGTCGGCCATGCTTTTTACCCAGGGTCCCTGGCTGTGGCTCGGCTGGTCCCGGCGGTCGATGCACACGACCGAACCGATCCTGCCGATCCGGCCATCGTCCAAGAGCTTCCTGACCGTCCGCTCAGCCTGGAAGAACCGGAAATTCTCGGCGACCATCAATGGTTTCCCGAGCTTTTTGGCAAGCGCCACGGTCGCGGCTGCCTCCTCAAGGCCTGGGGCCAGGGGCTTCTCCACTAGTACGGCCAGCCCGGCTTCAAGTGCCGCTTTTGCATGTTGTCCATGGAGAAAGGAGGGCGTTGCGATCAGGACGGCATCCGCCTCGACGTCCGCCAGAGCCTTTTCGTATTCGGTGTAGAACCGGCCGTGCTCCTGTCCCGGCAGCGCTCGAACCTCGTCGAGAGCCTTTTGTTCACGGTCGACACACGCGACGGAGGCGAAATCAGGGTGCGCGGCAACCACGTCGAGCCAATGACGACCTCGGACACCGACACCAACATGAATAATGCGAAGACTCATATGTGTTGAGCTTTCAGGTTAGGAGGGATTGCGCACGAACACGGACTGGCACGGACGAACACGGACTAACTCGTTTGTCCGTGCCAGTCCGTGTTCGTCCGTGTCAGTCCGTGTCAAAACAGAATCGGCCGAACTAACATGACTGATATGCCGACAATCACAAAGGAAACAAAGACGTAGCCGTAGATGATTTTCGAGCCGCGGTGGCCGACGATCACCTGGAAGACGGCAAGCAGCAGAACCAGGCTGATTTTGGCCCACATGAGCTTGCCCCACGAGGTGCCGATAAACTCGCGATCGAAGAGCTGTTCAATCGAGATCCCCCGGTGATTAAGCATGATGATTCCAGTCGTCCAAAGAACGGCCTGTGCGTACCAGCCGACGCCGCCCATCCTGTCCACCATCCTGGAAAAGAAGCGATTACTGTCCGGGTCCTCAAAAAACATTGCGCCGATCCAGAAAGCAACCGTTCCAACATGAACCCAAACCGCCAGCATGTATACGAGATCCATTACCGTCCGCTCCTTTGCTTTCAACCAGGGTGCCTGGCTACACGGTTTTCACAGTCGCCTCCGCAGAGATCTTCTCGAAATCAATCGCGCGGCCTTCCATCTCCTTCCCCGGCTTCAGACCGATTAGCTTCAGCGCCGTCGGAGCGACGTCGACCAGCCGTGCTGAGCTTTCCAGGCCGGGCGCAATGCCGGCCCCGACGCTCAACAGAAAAGCCTCCGGTGAGTGAGTGCCGGTCCGACGGTCAGGATTCGTCCCCGTCACTTCCCCGGCGCGCGGGGAGGCGAGCGCCTCGATCGGCGCTTCATCTTCCCAGCTTACAACAAGATCGGGGAGAAATTCCTGTCGCCGGCCCGGGAAGACCTGGTTTCGAATGAATACTTCACGCACGGCACGCTTCCCCGTGGCCGGATTCACCAGTGCTCGCAGGTCGGCAGCGATTGACTTGCAAAGACCGTCGTACTCGGTGCCCGGCTCGACAATGCCCTCGGGCTCCCTTCCCTTCACGTTGATTCGGATGCAGCCCTCGAGGTCGGTCGGAAGGGTGAAAGCCTTGGTCTTCGACCAGTCGATTTCGGCTGCTGCCGCCTGGCTTCCCAGCCGATCGCGCAGCCACCAGGGAAGATGATCGGCAACCCAACGCCTGGTTCCGGAGGGCATCATTCGCCTGGCTCTTCCGAGCAGAGACTTCGGCTTGGCCGATTGGGCCTGGTCGTTCGTTCCGCCGAAACCGGCGAGATAACCGAGCTTCTCCAGCACGGAACCAAGCAGATGGCAGGCAACATGGTTGGCCCGAACCCCGTCGCCGCTCAAGATCATCAGTGCGGTGCCACCCTCAAGAACCCGGCCGCACAGCGGGCCCAGGTTCCGATCGATGGCCTGGTAGATGTGGTAAAGGCGAGCAAACCCCGACTCATTCGAGTCGGTGATCGAACCAGCGTCCGCCGGCCACAAATAGTGGCCAGCCGGGTGCGTTTCGCCAAAACCCACGGCGGCCAAGTCCCATTCTTCTTGGTCCAACAGCCAGTCAAGGGTCCGGAACTTGTACCCGACGCTTTCAATAAGCCGTCGCTCAAGGTCATCCGTTTCCGGGATTCGCAGGCCCAGCCTCTTGGCTTCCATGCCGAGCGGGTACGGGCCGAATTTCTTTTTCAGATCCAGAATCAGCCCAGCCGGCTGCGCAGCCGGCGTTCCGTACCAGGCCCAAGTGCCCCAATCATAGACCGCCTTTCCTTTCAGACCGGTATCCGGGAAGGTCTCCGGGATGTCGTAAACCACGGTGCGGGCTCCCTGGTCGGAGGCTGTTTTCCAGAATGTCGGGACTCCGTACTGGTCGCGCTCGATGTGCGACGCCATCTGCTTGCCCGGTTTGGGCTGGTAAGGGTAGTAAACCCCATGGGCGCCAGGGGAGGCACCCGTTGCGAAGGTGGGCCAGCCGGAAGTGTGCAAGACCCGCGTGGGAGTCTCGAGGTTCGTCCAGAGGCCCGTCTTGATCAGCTTCGAGAAATTCGGCAAGCGTCCCTGGCTGCTCCAACGCCGGATCAGCTTGCCGTCACCCATATCAAGAGCAAGGATAAGAATTCGCATGAAGGTAACTCCTGTAAAGTGCGACCAAGGAACATGTTTTGAGTGCAGCTGCCAAAAGAGGCCACCCGTTCTCTCGAACTTAGAGGGCACAGGCGCTCAAATAGGAGCCCCGCCCCCGTAGGGGGCAGATGTTTATAGTTGCTAGGTAGCTGAATCAGGCGCCCCAACGGGGGCGCGATGTTCTGAGCCCTCGCGGAACATCGCGCCCCGCTGACGCCTTCCCTTTTCTCCTCGATTTACCATAGACATCTGCCCCCAACGCGGGCAAAGGCCCTTACTGCATAACTTCCGCTACGCGCACGGGACGGTTATCGCGGTCGGATCGGACGGCAGCTTCGAGCATTGCGTGCGTTCGAAGTGTGTCCTCTTCGCCATCGGCGGGCGGTTTCGGCGCCTTTTCCAGCGCTGACCTCAATTCCTCCAGGAGCAGACGCTGCGTCTGTGTCGGCGAGACCCGAGGCCGCTTCACGACCAGAGGGATAAACCTCGGCCAGCCTCGCTTACGCCACCAGATAATTCGTTCGTCCGTCCACAAGACGCCTTTCTCGCCTTCCAACCAGGTCTCGTGTTCATCCCGGGCAGCGGTAACGGAACCGAAATAATGCACGTGGACTCCCTGTTCCATTTCGATCATCGACTGCGTGGTCGAACCATGCCGATAGGCGCCCCAAGGCACCTTGCGCGCCTGGGTCATCAGGCTCACGGCGCTCGTCCCGAGGATGCTCCTCAGCCCGTCGAAGTGGTCGGTTCCGCGGTCCATCAGCTGGACGTATTCAGCCTCGCTGGTCCAGCCGTTCTCGCTTGCCGACCGCCGCCGATCCGTCATGCTGATGTGAGTGATGCGTCCCAGCCGCCCTTGGCGGACGAAGTCTCTCAGGCGCCCTTGAGCCCAGCCGAAGCGTGAAGACCGTGCCACGATAACGGGCCTGTTCAACCGGCGGGCCGCTGCAAACACTTCGGCCGCGTCGTTCACTGTGGCAGCGATTGGGGTTTCGATCATCACTGCGAAACCCGCATTGAGTGCCTGAATGGCCTGCCGGCCGCGAACCGCCGGCGCAGATGCAAGAATGACTGCATCGGCCTTCGTCTCAAGCGCCTTTTTGAAGCTGGTACAGTGGGCCACCCGTTCGGGGAGACGGAGCGGCGGCCCGGGTGTGACCGCGCCATTCTCGACAAATGCGACTACCTCTGCATTACGACGCTTCAGGGCAACATCCAACCACTCCCGGCCTTTTCCGCCGGAACCAACCAGGATCAGTTTCATCGTCATTCCTTTACGGCAGTTCGAAATCCCCATTCGGAAGCGGGCCGAAGCCGATCAAGGATCGGTGTCCCGCAACCGGCAACGGCGTTCATGTACCCCCTGGCAGTCTGTTCCCAGGTCCGGTTTTCAACCGCTTTCCGCGACGCCTCTCCCATCCGGCTCAGCGTGCGGCGGTCTGGACAGCTGTAGAGGAAACTCCGCCAACCGACCGTGGAGTTGGGAAAGAGAAAACCGGAGACACCCGGCTGAATCAGCCTCTTGATCTCGCCGCTCGGTATGCTGGCCACAGGCCTGGCACAGGCCATGTATTCCGGAATTTTGAGAGTGGAAAACGAGACGGTGTGGTCGTAGAAAGCCTCGGCGCAGTAAGGCGCAATACAAAGGTCACCGGCCGCAATGTAGAGCGGAACCCGCTCGTGAGGCACCCGGCCGTGGAACACAACGCGGGACCTGGTTTTCTTCGCCGCCGCCTCGTACCGGCCACGATATTCCCCCTCGCCCACAATGTGCAGCTCGAGCTCAGGCAGCGTCACGCCTCGAAGGGCATCAAGCAGCGGCCACAGGTCGTGATACTTGTCCATTCCGCCAACGTAAAGGAGGATCGTCTTGTGCGGCGGGATCCCCACAGACGCGCGAGCAGACTCCTGGTCGATCGGACGAAAGAGGCTGTGATTCACGCCAAGAGGCACGACTTTGATTTTCTCGAGCGGAATGTGCCGCACTCGGTGGAGCTGCTGTCTCAGCTCCTCCGTCTCAGCAATAACGAGGAGCGATTTCCCGGAATAGTGACCGGCAAGCCGCTGCGCCCCGGAATGCAGCAGCCACTTAAGCATTGTCCTGGGATCGAGCCTTGAATCCGTCCAGCAACGCGCATCGTTCTCAATCACAGCACCGGCGCCCCCCGCTGTCTGAACCGAGTGCGCCAGGTACCCGCTCAGCCGCCAGCCTTTTTCAAGGACCAGATCAAAACGCCCGGCGGTCCGCCTGGCAAAATCACTGACCCGGCGCATATACATGAGGTGGGACAAGGGGTTTACTCCCCGTGTTGCCTCGTCATCGATGCCGGGGCCCTGTTGGCGATCCCCGTTCTCGATAGTTTCAAGTGACAATCCGGGACCGAGCCTGACGGACCGGTCGGGGGCATCCCGGAAAGCGACCGTGACATCCGCCCAGGCAGACAACGCTTCAGCCAGGGAGAGGATGTTGCGCGCAGTCCCCGAAGTGGGGACAAGCGAATGCCCGGGAGCGGCGTAGCAGATTGAAAGACGTTGTTTCATGCTGAAGTAGATTCGGCCTCTGGAGCGACGGTAGTTGCGTCCAGCCCTATCGTGGCCGGACTCTCCAGAGTCCGGCCACGATAGGACTGGACGCAACTGCGGTCGCTCCAGAGCCGGACCTGCTCAAAACTCTCTCATACAGCCGATCAAGACCTGACAGGCATTTCGCCCATGTGTAACGGTCCTCCACGAGCTGCCGCCCGGCTTTTGCTATTGCATGCGCGATATCGCCCGACTCTGCCAGCCGCTTGATTTCCGCGACCCACTCTTCAGTGGTGTCGGCCTTCAGGAAATGCAGATTCGGGTTGACGTCCAATCCCTCCGCTCCGATGGTGGTTGAAACTACAGGGCACCCGGCGGCCATAGCCTGGAGGATCTTCAGACGCGTGCCGCCGCCGGAGCGGAGCGGAACCACGAGCGCAAGCGAGTCCTTCAAATAAGGCCGGATATCCGGCACCTGGCCGGTAATTTCGATCCCCGGACTCTGCTTTAACCGCATGACACGAGCGTCGGGCCGGCTTCCGACCACTCGAAACCGGAGGTCCGGCTGCTCGGCACGGAGCGCAGGTAAGACCTCCTGGCTGAACCAGAGAACGGCGTCAATGTTCGGCGGGTAGTCCATCGAACCGATGAACGTCAGGATGTGGCTTTGACGCGGTGGCGAGAAGTCGAAGTAATCAGCATCGACTCCGTTGGGAACGAGTTCGACGTGGGCCTCCGGAGAATTTCGTTCGATCCACTGCCTTTCCAACTCGGACACGGCAGTCACGCCGTCGAATCGCCTGATCGCGTTCGCCTCCCAGGATTTGAAAAGCAGTTGATCACCGACGAGCAGCAGCCGCCGGCTGTCCCAGGAAGAGAAGCGGGTCTCCCGGTCGAAGCGAATGGATTCGATGTTATGAGTGGAGAGGATCAGTCGAGGATGGGAAGCCGGGTCGACGGCATCGAGGTAAGCCGCCATAACCGGGTATTCGACGTGGATAATGTCAAAGTGCCGCCTGGAGGTCAGATTTCGAACCGTCCCGGCCAGCTGCTTGTCGAGGAAAAAGCTCTGAACCAGGGGAATCCCGCGGACGAGGCCGGAAGCGAGCCTCGTTGCGACGGCCGGCAAGCAGTCAGACCGGACGCTGGAGAAAACCTCGCTGCACAGGCGTGGAATCGGACCCCGGTCAGCGTTGTTGTCTACCGCCCTTACCGGAGCCAGCAGTGTGACCCGGTGGCTGGCAGCCAAGTGGCGAAGTGTTTCGTAAATCCGAATGCGTCCCCCGTCGAAAAGGGGCCAGGGCCAGCGGGGAGAGAGAAACAGAATTTCAGCCATAAGAAGCAGAAGTCAGGAGTCAGAAGTCAGGAGTCAGAATTAAAGGACTAGAAATCAGAAGCCACGAGTCAGAAGCCAGAATGCGAGAACCAGAAGTCGGACGCCACGCGTCAGAAGTCGGAATGAGAACGGAAAGCTGCTTTCATTCTGACTTCTGACTCCTGTCTTCTGACTCCCGTCTTTGGCATTCTGACTTCTGACTCCTGACTTCTGACTTCTGTCTTTGGCCTCACCGCCTCTTCCACGATCTCGACGAACCGTTCCCAGGAGAACTGCTTCTTGGTGCGTTTGATGTTCTCGATAAACTCCGGGCCTTTTCCTTCTCGGAAGAAGCGCAAGACGGCACCGGCCAGGGCGGCAGGGTCACCAGGCTCCACCAGGTAGCCAGTTCGGCCATCTTCCACGGTGAGCGGCAGCGAACCAACGCGCGTAGCGACAACGGGGCGGTCAAAGGTGATTGCGGTCTGGACCACGCCGCTGCCGGTTGCCGAGACGTAGGGGAGAACTACCAGGTCGGCTGCGGCGAAGTACCAGCTGACTTCTTCGTTCGGGACGTAACCATCGATTCGCTTAATCCGCTTTTCGATGCCCAGCTCCCGAATCTGGCGCTCGACTGAGTCGTCGCCGGCCCACGTGTCGCCGACGAGCAGAAGGGTGAGATCACGCTCTTTCAAGATCAGCGGCAGGGCTTGGAGCAGGTGTTGGACGCCCTTGTACGGACGGACAAAGCCAAAGAACAGAAGAACATCACCGCTCAGACCAAGACGCCGCTTGGCGTCCTGCTGGGAGAGGCCGGCGTCAGTAGGAGTTTCGTTGGACGTCAAAAAGCCCAGGGTTATCTTGCCGGGATCAATGAACGCCGAAAGCCGCGCAAAATCTTCCTCAGAATGGACGATGAAAAAATCTCCGCGCGGCAACACAGTTCTGGCGCAAAATCGGCTGAGCCGCCGGGAGTCATGGTCGAACACATTGTGACAGATGAACAGCAGGCGGGACTTCGACAGGAGTCGAAGCAGGATCGAGATGGTAAGGAATTGAGGCGCCCAGAAGAACGTCCACCAGGGGATGATGACCAGGTCCGGGCGATCGGCGGCAACCCGGCGAACTACTTTGAGCCAGGTCCACGGGTTGAGCGAGTCGAGCAGATGCTCGACGCCCGGCTCCTTCAGCGGCTCGGAGCTGTTGTCCCGGTCTGTCTTCCCCGGAAACAACCAGCCTGGATATTGCCGCTTGAAGCTGTAGAACGAAACGTCGTGGCCCTTGCGCAGGTAGCGGCAAAGGAGCGTCGTGTGCAGCGACAAACCACCCCGGAAAGGATGGGTCGGCCCGATCATCGCGATCTTCACTTCCGGATCTCCAGCACCTTGACCAGGTCCTGGACACCGTCGACCGGCCTCCCGGAGTCGTTGAACTGCAAATCTTTTACCCTGAACAGAAGCTTCTCAATCAGTTTTCGATTGGCCGCCAAAAGATCGGCGAGCAGCCCTATCATGAAGGTCTGAAACCCGATGATCATGAGGACGGCCGCCAGGATCAAGGATTGAATGTGTCCGCCGCCGTTGTTGTTGAAGTAGTAATAGAGAAACCGCAGGCTAAGCAGCACACCACCCAGGAAGATAGCGCCGCCGATCATGAAAAAGACCCGCAGCGGCTCATACATGGCGTAGATCCGCAGGATGGTCACGGCGGAATTCTTTATGTAGTTCCAAGTGCTCGAAAAGAGGCGCGACTGCCGGGTCACGACGTTTGTCTCGATCGGAACGTGGGCGACCGCGATCTGGTTTTTCCCGGCTTGGATGATGGTCTCGAGCGTGTAGGAAAAGTCCGAGACGACGTTGAGTTGAAAGGCGGCGTGGCGGGTGAATGCACGGAAGCCGCTCGGCGCATCCGGGATGTCCGTGTTCGAGAACTTCCGGACCACCCAGCTTCCAATCTTCTGCAGCATCTTCTTGGTGCCCGAGAACTGCCCGATCTTCTGCACCTGACGGTCCGCAACGACCATGTCGGCCTCTCCCTTGAGGATCGGTTCGATCAATCGACAGACCTCTCGACCGGGGTACTGGTTGTCCGCGTCCGTATTGACAATGATGTCTGCACCAAGCTTCAGCGCCGTATCGATCCCGGCTGAAAACGCGCGTGCCAGGCCTTGGTTCGTCGGGAAACGGACGATGTGCTGGACGCCGCAGGCACGGGCCACATCGCTGGTTCCATCGGTCGAACCGTCATCTATGATCAGAATCTCTAACTCGTCGATCCCGCACAGCTGCTTGGGCATGCCAGCGAGCGTGATCGGCAGAGTTTCTGCCTCGTTGAGGCACGGGATCTGGATGATCAGTTTCATGTTCGTGCAAACTCCTACGAACTGACACTGACAGACTGACAAACTGACAACTTAGCCTCCTAGTTGTCAGTTTGTCAGTCTGTCAGTTTGTCAGTGCTTTCAATCCAATTGGTACTCGCTTCTCCAATCGACATCGTCTTTCAGAGCCGGCTGGTCGGATTTGTTCAGGAGGAAAGACCCGACGACGAGGTGGTCCATTTCGGTCCTCCTGAAGCAACGGTAAGCATCTTCCGGCGTGCAGACGATCGGCTCTCCTCGAACGTTGAAACTCGTGTTCACGAGGACCGGGTAACCGGTCAGCCGGTAAAATTCCTGGAGCAGATCGTAGTAAGCCGGGTTGTGCCGGCCGTCCACTGTTTGGATCCGGGCCGAATAATCCAGGTGCGTAACGGCGGGAATGTCGGACCGGGGAATATTCAGCTTCTCTATTCCGAACAGCTTCTGCTGCTCCTCGGTCATCGCCATCCGGCGTTCCTTCTTTACCGGCGCGACTAGCAACATGTACGGCGAGTCCTCGTTCATCTCGAAGTATTCGCCGACGTGCTCTCGCAAGACACTCGGGGCAAAAGGCCGGAAGCTCTCTCGGAACTTGATCTTCAGATTCATGACCGCCTGGGTCCGAGGAGAGCGCGGGTCACCAAGAATGCTCCGCGCGCCGAGGGCGCGAGGACCGAACTCCATTCGGCCGTTCAGCCAGCCGACGATCTTCTCCTGGGCGAGCAGGCAGCCGGTCCGGGAGATCAAGTCCTGGTAGCTGACCCTTTCATACACGGCACCCACGGAATCCAGGTAGGCCTGGATCTGGGCGTCCGAAAATGCGGGGCCGAGATAAGCACCCTTCATCGAATCGTCGGGTTGAACCGAGCGCGGATGGCCAAGGACTTTGTGGTGGATGAGAAGTGCTACGCCAACTGCCCCGCCGGCATCACCGGCCGCCGGCTGAATCCAAATACGCTTAAAGGGCCCTTCCCGCAGCAAACGGCCGTTGCCGACACAATTCAGCGCAACCCCGCCGGCGAGGCATAGATTCTCCATCCCTGTCTCTTTGTGGACGTGACGCGCCATGCGCAACATCACTTCCTCGGTCACCTTCTGGACGGAGCAGGCGAGATCCATTTCGCGTTGGGTCAGCGGGGATTCCGGCTTTCGAGGCTCACCCCCGAAAAGCTTCGAAAAGGCGCCGTTCGTCATGGTCAGGCCATGCAGATAGTTGAAGTAGTCCATGTTCATCTTGAAGGAGCCGTCTTCCTTCACACGGAGAAGTTTCTCGAGGATGACATCGACGTACTTGGGCTCGCCGTAAGGCGCGAGTCCCATGACCTTGTACTCGCCGGAATTGACTTTGAAGCCGGTGAAATAGGTGAAGGCGGAATACAGCATTCCGAGCGAATGGGGATAATGAATTTCGGCCAGGAGGTCAACTTGGTTTCCCCCGCCGATTCCATACGAGGTCGTCGCCCACTCCCCAACCCCGTCCATCGTCAGGACGGCCGCCTCTTCAAACGGCGAGGGATAAAAGGCACTGGCGGCGTGCGACTCGTGGTGTTCGGCAAAGAGAACTTTTCCCTCGTAACCGCCCATTTCACGCTTGATCAGCTCACGGGTGAACAGCTTTTCCTTCACCCAGACAGGCATCGCCATCATGAAGGATCGGAGCCCTAGAGGTGCGACGCCGAGGTAACTCTCCAAGAGACGCTCGAACTTGAGCAGCGGCTTATCATAGAAGCCGACGAAATCGAGATCCTCGAACCCGATTCCCGCTTCCTGGAGGCAGTAACGGACCGCATTCGCGGGGAATTCGGGATCATGTTTCTTGCGGGTAAAACGCTCTTCCTGGGCCGCGGCCACGATTTCGCCGTCGCGCACCAGACAGGCTGCGGCGTCGTGGTAGTAGGCAGAGATTCCTAGAATGTTCAGTGCCATAGTTTCTGTTTGCTGACTGGCTGGGAGCGCAGTCATCCTGCCTGCGCTCCCGGCGGATCAAAACTGCCGCTCGTAGGATTCGGGCCGGGCAGGAGCGGCGTTCTTGGAGAGCCAGTAAGTCGTCTTGTTTTCGTCGAAACGACGGTTAAGCGGGTCTCGAAAGAGGCGGGCTACCGCCCCAATGGGAGTCACAACCAGCGCGAACAGAAGCGTCAGGATGATGCGTGTGTTAATCCAGCCGAGCGCATTCCCGAACTTCAGCCATACCTTTTCGACCGGGCCGAGAGCCGGTGGGTAAATGAACCCCAGAAGCATCAAGACGGCCGCGGCAGACCAGAGCACGAACGGCACCGAAGTGTGACCGCGATACCAGCTGATGCTCGCCACGATGGCCAGCCCCAATCCTACAACGAGACCGAACCGACGCAATTGCTTGTTGGTTTTCGCCGCCATACTTTAGAAAATCGTGTAAATGAACGGACTTAAGGCCGATCCGTGAGTCAGGAAGATTAAAGTGCCCAGCAGCAGCATCATCAGAATGACCGGGGCAAGCCACCACTTCTTCCTTTCCTTCATGAAGGCCCAAAATTCGGCCATCAAAGACAACGTCATATTGCTCAAAGCCTTAATCCTCCACTAGGGAGTCAGGAGTCAGAAGTTAGAATGAAAGCCTTTCTCAGTTTTCATTCTGACTTCTGACTTCCGACTCCTGACTTCTCGTCTTTTAGTACGCTCCAGAACCGCGGAATACGACCGGTATCGTCTTGAGTAGAATTTTCAGATCCAGGGCCAGGGACCAGGTATCGATGTACTCCAGGTCCATGCGCACCCAGCGCTCAAAACTCACGTCACTTCTCCCGTTGACCTGCCAAAGGCAAGTCAACCCGGGCTTCACGCTGAACCGCCGCTTGTGCCACTGGGCATCGATGAGCTTTACGTCCCTGAGCGGGAGCGGCCGGGGTCCGACTAAGCTCATTTCGCCCTTCAGGACATTGATCAGCTGGGGCAGTTCATCGATGCTGAACTGGCGTAAAAACCGTCCCAGCCGGGTCACGCGAGGATCATTCTTGATCTTGAAGACCGGACCGTCCGCCTCGTTGAGAGATTCGAACAGTTCCTGCTTCTTATCCGCCTCCTGGACCATGGTTCGAAACTTGATCAACTGGAAACGGCGTCGGTTCAGCCCCACGCGTTCCTGCCTGAAAAGCACCGGGCCCGGCGAATCCAGCCGGATCAGAAGGGCGACCAGGAGCAGGAACGGGGCGAGCAGGAGCAACAGCAACGTGCTGCCGATAAAGTCGATCACACGCTTGAGCACAAGTTGCCAGCCGTCCTCGGGACCCGAGCGGATCGTCACGACTGGCACGCCGTCGATGGTATCCACCTGCGGCCGGGCCACATGCAGGTCGAACAAGTCGGTCCTCACGCGAACCATGATCCCCTGCTCTTCGCAGGCTTCCACGATCTTCTCGATCAGCGCCCGGCGCCGCCTGAGCGGGAGAGCGACGATGACCTCGTCGACGGGGTCATGAGAAATAATTGCGCTGAGATCAGCCAGCACTTGCGTATCGTTCATCTTCATCTATCTCCTTGGCGTCTATGGTCCCTACCACCCGGTACCCGAGACCCGGTTCCGCACCCACATAGGCGGCCAGGGAAGCCAGGTCGTCGCCCGCACCCACGATCACGACGTTCCGCAGGTTTCGGCCACGCGAGCGGATGGCATAGAGCAGGCGCTGCGCTATTTCTCGAGTCGTGCCAAGGACGAGAAAAGTCAGGCCCCAGTAAACAATGAGGAAAGTGTTGGAGGCAAAATCCAGCCGAAAAGGCCATCGCAAGACTAGCAAAGCCAGCGTCATGACGGTGGCAGCAAACAGAACTTCATGCAGACGCTGTTGAAAAGTCGAAAACCGGTGCGACCGGTAGAAGCCGGAGAGGGACAGAATGCCGGAGCAGAGTGCCAGGTATCCGATAAGCAGAAAGAGGTTGACGACTTTAATGCGAATCACGAGCAGATAAGCGAGACTCGGCAACGCGAAAGAATGCGAGCTGATCGCGAGGGAAGCCAAGAGGATGACCCCCATCAAGCCGAGATCGAGTGTCTTAAGGAATCGCCACCACGGGCGTTTCGAGTACGTCATTTGTTGAGAGCGCGTCATTAAACAGCTCCTGCTTCCAGGCGCGCGCTGCGCCTGTCACTTACAGTCCTCACAGACCCGGGCGAGAAGTGACCAAGCCCAGAAACCACTGACCTGAATTGAACGAAGGCGTACGGACACGGAGTCCGTAGTTTTACGATTTGCATTTGAAGCAGCAACCCGCGTTCCCTTCGCGCGCTAGTGCTGCAAGTCAACCATTACCAACGATATCCAGCTGCGAGCACGACCAGGGAGCGTGAACGCCACTACCCAAAATGTGCAAGCAAGTAAATAGCACTCCTGGGAAGCGAAGGATGAAGGATGAAGGATGAAGAACGTTCCGCTTCGTCTTTTTCATCCTTCATCCTTCCTTTCTTCCTTTCAGTTGGGGTTATCACCGCACTGTTCCCCAGACAACCGTGCTGGAAATGGTCCCGGGAATGACCCCAAGGAGGCCGTATCCGACACTTTTGGCGGTGCTACCCGGGAGGAACAGAACGTCGTTCGCCTGCAGTGCCAGGTCCGGCTGCTTCCCCTTCATAATTTCGGAGACGTTGATGGGCAGTTCTTGGCGCTGGCCCTTTTGGTCCCAGCGCACGAGGACAGCTTTGCTGGCCTTCGCAGTCCGCAACGGTCCGCCGGCCTCTGCGAGCGCCTGGGAAACGAACATGTTCTCTTCCCTCGGAAGCTCGAAAGCACCCGGCCGGTTGACGTCACCGATCACGTAGAATCTCGCTATTTGCCTCTCCGGCACCTGCACCACGTCCCCGCCCGCGATCTGGAGATTCAGATCCATATTGCCGTTCTCGAGCAGGTCCTTCAGGTTCACACGGATGCTCTCTGTCTTCGGCACCGTCGTGGCGGCTACCTTCTGGACACCAGTCGCGGCTTCAGCCGTTGGCCCGCTTGTCGCGCCCTTCTTCTGGATGACCGCGTAGTTGTCCGCACCTTCAAGGTTCAAACCGCCGGCGAGGCCGATGGCATCTATCAGGCGAAGAGGAGACGTGATTTGATACTGCCCGGGCTTCTGGACGGCACCAAGGACGAAGATGGACTGGGACCGATACTCGACGACGAAGACGCTCACCTGGGGGTTTTTAATAAAACGGCCCTCGAGCGTCTTGCCGAGCTCTTGCTCCAGCTCGGAAGTCGTCAATCCCGCCGCCTTAACGCTCCCGATGTACGGGAGAGTGATCGTGCCGGTCGAGCTAATCCGCAGATTACGGCCAAAACCTTCGATTCCGAAGACGTCGACCGTGATGAGGTCTCCAGCTCCCAGGCGATAGTCAACGGACGCGCTATTGAAACTCAGTTCCTGAATGCGCTGGTTCCAGTTCCGGTTTGCCGAGTCTTGAGCGCCACCTGCAGGCGCCTGCCCGGCAGGGCTCTGCCCCGCGGGCATGGCCGGTCCATTCTGAGTCTGGGCAAACAAGACCGGGAAACAAGACAGGAGACTCAAAATCACTACCTTTTTCAACATAGGAGGAACCCCTCTTTTTAAGGCTTTAAACGGCGCCGCCCTGGCCGGCTGCCGAAGACAGGTCGGTGTTGTACCGTTCGTCGAAATAGTGCCGGTAGTAATAGGCGTATTCCGGCGCATCCATGTCGACGTTGTTGATCAAAGCGCCCAGGATTCGGGCTCCGACACTTAGGAGGTGGTTTCCCGCCTTTCGCGCGGCCTCTTTCGGAGTGGCGCCACCCTTAATGACCAGCACCACACCGTCAACGTGCGGGGACAACAAGAGTCCGTCTGTGACCGACAGGATTGGAGGAGTGTCGATCAGGATGTACTTGAAGTAGTCGCCTAACAGGCGCAATGCCGTTTCCATCCGCTCCGACCCGATCAATTCAGCTGGATTCGGAGGCCTGAAGCCTGCAGGCAACAGGAACAAGTTTGGATAGTTCGTTTGCCGAATCTGCGACGACAAGTCTCCGTTACCCGACAAGTAAGCGCTGATCCCCTGATTTCCGTTGTATCCAAAGGTACTTGCCAAGGCGGGCTTACGCATATCCAGATCGATGAGCAGGGTGCGAGCTCCGGTTTGAGCCAATACGATTCCCGTGTTCGCCACCGTCGTCGTCTTTCCTTCTCCGGGGACCGAAGACGTGATCATGATGACCTTCGGGGGCGTGCCGGAATGGGAAAGCAGAATGGAGGTTCTAAGCGAGCGATACGCCTCCCACACGCGGAACCGCGCGGGGCTGATCCGCGTCGGAAGCTCGGCGTTCGCTCCGCCTTCATTCCGGGCAGCGAGCAAACGTGAGCTGCCGGCCGGAAGATCCGCCATAGTCGGGATAACGCCCAGGGACGGCAGTCCCAGAGACTGCTCCATGTCCTCCGGACTCTTGAGGGTGTTGTCGAGGTACTCCATCAGGAACGCCAGGCCTATGGCAATGAACAGGCCTACGCCGAAGCCCATGGCAAGGTCGGCCGCCCGCTGGGGTGAGTAGGGTGCGTCCGGCACTTCCGCGTGATCAACCACGTGGATGTTGCTCGTCCGCATCCCAGCTGAAATCCCGGTTTCTTTCAGTCTCTGCAGCAATCCCTCGTACAGCTGGCGGTTCGTGTCCACTTCCCGCTGTAGGATGTTGTACTCAATGGAGTCCTGGTTCAGCTGGTTGGCTTGAGCTTTTTGCCGGTTGAGCGCGCCAAGCAGCATTTGCCGGCGATTGACCGCGACCCGGTACTCACTCTGGACTCGATTGATCGTTTCCTTCTTCTCGCGCTTCAGCTGCTGCTCTACTTCCTGGATCTGCTGTCGAACCTGGATTACCGCCGGCCATTCGTTGCCGAACTGGGCGGTAAGACTGGCCAGGTTTTGCTGCAGACCAAAAAGGCGCTCCTCAAGCAGAGAAATGCTGGGAGTGCGCAGGCTTTGCGGGAAATTCTCGGGGGTCGCATCCCTTACCGCCTGGAAATCGGCGGTCTTCCCGATCAGATCGCCCTCGACCGTCGTCATCTGGCGGTTAAGGTCTTCGAGCGTCTGCAGGACGATGCTCCCGCGATCCGGGCCGATACTCACGATGTTGTTTTCGCGCGCGTATTTGACTAATTCCTGTTCTGATTTCTCCACTTTCCCCTTCATGTCCTGGAGCTGCTTCTTCAGGAATTCGGTCGCGCGGGTGTTGGCCTCAAATTTCGTCTGCAGATTCTGTTCAATGAACTCCTCGGCCAGCGTGTCGGAAACCGCGGCTGCCAGGCCGGGGTTTGGAGAGATCCAGCTGATCTCGACCAACCGGCTGTTGGGCACTTGCTCCACGTCCAGCCGATCGGTAAAAGTGTCAAGAACAGCCCGGTTTTCCTGGGCCCCAGCCGCGGGGTCCTCGCCCGTCAATTTCCGCCGGTCCTCGGCTCCTCCAGGCTTGAGGCTGGCGATTGCGTGCTTTAACCATCCCACCTGGCTGATCACCACGCCCTGGCTGACAGGTTCCTTGAATCTTGGATCGTTCGCCAGGTTGAGCCGGTCAATGACCCGGCGCGCAAGCGCCCTGCTCTGGAGGATCTCCAGCTCAGTCTGAAGGTAGATTTCTGAGGACAGGTATCTTTCGGCTGATTCGTAAACATCCTTGTAAGGCAGAATGTTAGCCGCCTCCGGGTCGATTTGAACCCGGGCGGTTGCCCGGTACAACGGAGTGGTTGTGAAACTCTGAATTGCGACAAGCAGGAGAACCGTCCCCACGACCGCAGCAATGAGCCATTTGCGTTTGAGCAAAACCTGGAAGTAGCGTCGGATGTCCAGGGAGTCATTTTCCGGAGTCCACTGGTAATCTGTAGTCCGCTGAATTCTGATGGTCGGATCAGGGACCGACGCGTACTCCCTGCGTATCAGATCTCCCATCACACTTCTCCTCGGTTAACCCCCGAATGGTTGTCTGGTGGCGATGATGAGCTGGTTATTCAATTCGGATGATCGTGGCTCTGAAAAGTCGCGAGCAGCAGCCACAATACCGCCGAAGCCTTTAGCAATCAGAAACTTCGGCGCGAGTCAAATTCTCAGCCATCGATTGTCTCCTCGAAGCGGGTCACTCGAGGTACAAGTCCGCCATGAAAGGGTTGTGCTCTCCTTCAGAGCAAACCCCGTACCGAATCGCAAGTCAGCTGTTAAGCGTTAGCAATGGCGAAAGTTATGAGGATGGCTCGGGGAGATGGACTGAACGGCTTTACCCAAATGTTGCAGGGAAGTATACAGCGCAGCGGCTTATTTCTCGGCTAGCCTCGCCGCGGAGGGTGTTGAAAGAGGGTCCCAACGATCCCAAGGGGCAGAAGCGCTCAAATAAGGAGCTCTGCCCCCGTAGGGGGCGGATGTTTATAGTTGTCCAGTCAGCGACGTCAGGGCGCCCCAGCGGGGCGCGATGTTCCGTGACGGCGCGGAACATCGCGCCCCGCTGG
>Ga0105092_10000094_pt1 | contig 40655 bp, 30 predicted proteins | sample PPLLak2March2015_FD_87021 | JGI IMG/M metagenome (GOLD analysis project Ga0105092, IMG submission 87021) | Freshwater sediment microbial communities from Prairie Pothole Lake near Jamestown, North Dakota, USA - PPLs Lake P7 Core (1) Depth... | ecosystem: Environmental > Aquatic > Freshwater >... | reverse complement strand
CTGAAAATGTAAAAACTCCACTCGCGGGCATCTTGCCCGCGCGCCGGGCGTCCCGCCCGGCGTTAATCGGGGTTCGATGGCTTCCGAAAAGCCAAGACAACGGCAACGGCGGGCAGGATGCCCGCCGCGCGGACAGGATGTCCGCGCTCCAAGACGATGTCCGGCGGCGCTGAGTCTCCCCTGCGTGGCGAACTTACGATCTGTCCCTAATTTCTTTGTCCCAACGATAGGGGAGCAGTCTCCTTGTCTCCTAGTCTCCTTGTCTCCCTCTCTCCCCCTCTCCTAGTCTCCCCCTCTCCCGGTCTGGACCACGGCTGGCCGCATAGCAGCTGATAGAACCTTGAAGGAATTGGCGCTTTCACGGGCGGAGGCGAGATTCTGCGCCGTCATCTCCGCCTCGGTCAGCTGGCCATAGTACGCGCGAATAAAGGCGTTCGGACCGCACCAGGTGGTCTGCAGAACACCCCGGAAGCGCGGGGCGAGTGCCTTGTTCGTGGGACTCTGAGCCAGTTTGAGCCAGTCGAGCAGACCGAGCGATACCTGTACGTCCCGCCAGGGGCAGGAAATCACGTTGAAACCGTTTACGGCAAAGAAAGGAGCTGTGGGAGGCGCGTTTTCGTAATGCCAGTCGCATATGACGACGTCCCGCGAAATCAGGTTAATCGCCGTCGCCGTCTGGTTGCCGCTCCCTTCCCACTTGCCAACGCCCGCCGCTTCGCCGTCGATCAGGCGGTCGCCCCAGATCCACATTTCGATATTCTTGCCGGCCAGATATTTTTGAAGGGTGTTCACTTCACCGGCGAAAAGCTCTGCTTTTCCGATCCCTCGGCACCGCGGGCAGGTGTCTTCGCCAAGGAGGAACACCTCGTCCATTCCCGTGTGAAAGGCCTTTGCCTCGAAGACATCGATCAATTCGTCGAAGAGGGAAAAGAGAACCTCGTGGACCTTCGGATGCCTGGGGCAGTAGCTCCGGCAGTAAATCCCATCGTTGTTCGGGTACAGGCCCGGCGTCTCGTCAAATTCAGGGTATTTGACCAGCAGCGGAGAGGTTCGTGCCTTCCACGACTGGTGGCCGAGGCAATTGAATTGCGGGATCAGTTCGACGTTTGCGTCCCGGCAGGCGCGAACCAACTCCTTGACTTGCTCGCGGCTCAACGCCTGTGCGTCCCGCAACTCCGGGTGCGAAGCAAACTGATAGCGGAAGTTGATTTCGAGAACCAGGACGTTCGTGCCTTCCTTGGGAAGGGCGTCCCGTATGAAGCTTGCGAGCAACGGCACATCTTCCGGCGCCGGTGCGGACAAATGCAGCCCCCGTACGGGGAAAGAAGTGCCTTGGGCTTGAGCAAAAGCCAAAACGGCGAACAGCATGGAACAAGCAAACCAGGCGAATCGAGTCATGGCCGGAGTTTCACCCAAACCAGTTGCGCGATGCAAGGGACAAATCCGGCTGACCGGCTGTGCCGGAATGCGGAATGTGGAATGCGGAATGGCCGCATTCGACCTTCCGCATTCCGCGGGGGGTTCTCTGAGGCAAACCGAGGTGTGACAATGGAAGTAAGGAGTACACTCATGTCTCAGCATTTATTTGGTTCGGTTGCAGTCATTACCGGAGCATCGAGCGGCATCGGCAGAGCCACCGCGCTCGCCTTTGCCCGGGCTGGCGCGAACGTCGTTCTTGCGGCACGAAAAAGAGAGGCGCTCGAGGACGTAGCGGACGAATGTCGTGGTTTTGCGGTTCAGGCGCTTCCATTGCCGACGGACGTGTCCGACGAATTTCAGGTTCGGGAACTGGCTCGCCGCGCTATCCAATGGTTTGGCTGGGTCGATGTATGGGTCAACAACGCCGGAGTGGCAGCCTATGGGCGGACGGAGGACTTGCCGCCGCGGGTAGTCCGCCGTGTTTTTGAGACCAACGTTCTTGGCTGCGTCTATGCGATGCAGGCGATCCTCCCTCACTTCAAGGAAGAGAAGGAGGGGGTGATCGTCAACGTCGCTTCCATGGTCGGCAAAGCCGGGATCGCTTACATGGGCGCCTACGTGGCGAGCAAGCACGCACTGGTGGGCTTAGCGGACTCCGTCAGGCAGGAGATTATGCTGGAGGATGACGCCGGCATCAGCGTCTGCACCGTGATGCCCGCCTCCATCGATACGCCCTTCTTTCAGCACGCCGCGAATTTCACGGGAAGGCAGGTGAAACCGGTCGGTCCCGTCTACCACCCGGAAGAAGTGGCCCGGACGATTCTCGAGTGTGTCCAGAACCCGCAGAGGGAGGTGTACGTCGGCAAAATCGGGTCACTGACGGCCTGGAATCGGACCATCTCGGCAGGACTGCACGACCGGGTCGCCGCACAACTGGCCGATCGCAGTCAGCTGGGGCATCAACAGGTGCCACCGACCGAAGGGAATCTCTTCGAGCCGCAACCTATCAATACTATTTGCGGCGGTTGGAAGAGAGAAAACGGTTCCCGGTGGAAAACTGCGATCGCCGCGACCGCCGCTATCGCCGTGCCCGTTTCGCTGGGTCTGCTGGCCCGGCGCAGCTGACGGGTACGGCTGATGCGGCCTCCCCGATAATGGGGCGCCAACCGGGCCGAAAAGCGGCGGATTCCGAAAAAGCGAATCCGCCCTACGACTGACTGGTTTCGCATGCCGAGCGGTCGTAGGGCGGATTCGCTCTTTCAGAATCCGCCGCTTTTCGGCCCGGTTGGCGGGCGCTTCCCCCGGGTCTGCCCGTCAGCTGGTCAGCTGGTCAGCTGGTCCGCCGTCTTGCCCCTACCAGGTCTTCAGAAACTCGGCGAGTTGGCCCTCGATCTGCGATTTGTCCCCGGTGATGACCAGAGTCATGTCCTTGGGACGGATGTACTCGCGCGTGATCCGCTGCACGTCCTCCGGTTTCACGGCGTGCACCGATTGCACGTATCGGCGGAGATAATCGTCTCCGAGCCCGTGCAGCTCCAAAAACGCCAGCTGGTCGATGATCCCGCTACGGCTCGAGTTCCGCAGCACGAATGTTCCGGCCATGTAGTTCTGTATACCCACGAGTTCCTTGGGCGAAGGCGGCTCCTTGTGTAGGCGATCCACCTCGAACACGATCTCCTTTAGCGCTGCCGCCGTAACGGGTGTCGAGACGCTGGCGAACTGCACCCAATGCGCATCGCGATACCGGCTGGAGACGCTGCTGTAGGGCGAGTACGTGTAACCCTTCTGCTCGCGGATGTTGCTCGTGATACGCGAGGCGAACGATCCGCCCAGCAGAGAATTGGTGACGAGCAACGGGATGTAGTCGGCGCTACCGGGGGCCGGCACGGGGAGACCAAAGTAGACCGTCGACTGGGGGGCTTTCGGCCGGTCAAGGAGGTCGTACTGCTTCTTGGCTACCGGAGTTGGGACCTGGGATTCGGCTGCCGGACCTTTTCCCCATCCCTCCAGTGACTTTCGAATGCTTGCCTCCATGGCAGTGCGATCAAACTGACCGCAGACGTACAAACGCGTTCGAGTTGCCCCGAAATTGCGCTGGTAGAATCCGCGGACATCAGCAATGGTGTAGCCGCCGAGCATCTGCTCCGTCGGGAAAAGCCGTCCATACGGATGATCCGGGTACAGGAGCTTGCGGAAACGCTCCTGCGCGATCGACTCGGGCTGGGACTTGGCGATGCTCAGCTGTCTCAACCGATCACGCTTGAGCCGGTCCAACTCGGACTCCGGCAAGAGCGGGTTGCGGACAACGTCGGCAAGTATCAGAAGCGCCTTGTCGGCGAACTCCGAAAGGACATCCGTTGTAACCGTTGTCTGGTCGGGGCTTACGGTCACTGTCAGCGTGCCGCCCATGGCTCCAATTTCCTCAGCCAGTTTTCGGGCATCCCGGGAGGTCGTGCCCTCCCTCAGGAGGTCCCCGGTTAGATCAGCCAGCCAGACCTGGTTGGCGGACTCGTTGATGTTCCCGGCGCGAACAACGATCGCAAGGGTTGCTTTGGGCAGGACACCGTACGGGACGAGGGTGGCCGATAGGCCGTTGTCCAGTTTGACCACCGACTTCTCGGGCAATCGAAAATCGCGTGGCGCCCCGCCCTCAGGCGGCAATTCCTTGTCGGCGGCCCGAATGGAGCCCAAGACAAGCGAGAGTGACAAAGCGACGAAAAGCTTTCTGTTTAACATGATTCCTCCTCGCGGGTTACGACCCGGCCTTGGGTTCAACTGTCAAGACGGTTCGGTTGGTGGGCCGGAGGTACTCCTGGGCCGCCTTCTGGAGGCCTTCTGGAGTGAGCTTGAGGAACTCCGCTTCCAGCCGGTTGATCCGTGAGGGATCATCGTCGAAGAGGGCAAGGCTGGCGAGCAGGTCGGCGCGACCGAAGCCGTAGTAGTCAGCCAGTATGTCGTAGAAGGAGGAGCGCCATTTCACCAGTGCCCGCTCGAACTCGGTAGCCGAAATCGGTTTGGAGCGAACGCCTTCAATGACCTCGTTTGCCGCCGTCATGATGACGTCGGGTTTTATACCCTGGTCGTGAAACAGGTAGGCCATCCACAGCATCGGTCCGTTGTAATTGAACATGTTTCCGAGCATGTTAATACCGCCCTCAACGGTTGCGGTGTAGCCCTTGGTTTTGACCAGGTGCTGGCGCAGGCGGCTGTCATCGCCTTGTAGCAGGATCTGGTCCAGCAGGCCCATGGCGTAGTAATCGGCACTGTTGCGCTTGGGCATCTGATACGCAAAGGCAAGCGCTGGGCGGTTCGCCAGCGGGTCCGGTTTGGAGAAAGTTTTTTCTTTCTCCTGGCGTGGCTCGGTGAGGTCCACCGGAGGCGGCTGTTGCACGGCCGGGATGCCCTCGAAGTACTTCCGCACGAGGCGCAACGCCTCGGCAGGCTCGAAGTCCCCCACGACCACAAGAGCCGCGTTGTTGGGCGCGTAGTACGTCGCAAAGAACTTCTTTACGTCTTCGAGGTTCGCCGCATCCAGGTCCTTCAAGTCACCGTAGAAGTTGTGGGCGTTATACCAATTGGTATTCGCGTATTGCGGCATGTCCAGCCAGGGGAATCCGCCGTAAGGCTGATTCAGGACATTCACCTTCACCTCGTTCTTCACGACCTCCTGTTGGTTGGTGAGGTTCTCCTGGGTGATCGCCAGCCCTTTCATTCGATCGGCTTCGGCCCAGAGCGCGGTCTCCAACTTGTGTGCGGGGACGATCTCGAAGTAGTTGGTGAAGTCGAATCGTGTAGAACCGTTCAGAACGCCCCCGTTTTGCTGCACCAGTCGTATGAACTCCATCTTGCCCAGGTTCTTGGACCCCTGGAACATCATGTGCTCGAACAGGTGCGCGAAGCCGGTGCGGTCCTTCGGCTCGATACGAAACCCGATGTTGTAATAGACGCCTATAACGGCTGTCGGCGCGGTGCTGTCGGGCGACAGGACGACCTTAAGGCCGTTCTGAAGCTTGTGATACTCGACGGGGATCTGAAAGCTGGCGCACAGTCCCCAGCTGGCAGACAACCAGCCGACGACGACCAGTAACGTGGTGAGACGCCTGGTGTTCATGTCACCTCCTGAAAAAGAGTCTCGCTGTCGTGACGAATGGGTTTTCCAGTTAATGCTGCAAACGATGGACGAGGCAAAGAGCTGAAGGGATTCTGATCTTTTGGTGATGGAGTGCCGAGGGGGGACAACTGCGCACTACCCACTGCGCACTATCCACTGCCCACTGCCCTACTGGCTGGGTGCCTGTGACCGGGCACTTGGTAGTGCGCAGCGCGCAGTTGCCTGAGGTTGGATTTACGCTTTAGTCGGCAGTTGGTAGTGCGCAGTGCGCAGTTGCTTCACCAGCTGATGTTCATGCCCGCCAGGAACTCCCGGTCGGCCGGCGTCAGAGGCTTGGTCGGTGCGACTCGCCGGATCAGCCCCCATTCCACGGTGATTCCGAAAGAATGGAGCACGCGGGCCTCGTCTTCGCTGCCTTGAGGAGTAGCGGCTATCGCGCGCGCAAGTGCCACAAAGTTGTGAAGCTCAGGAATCACGTACTCCTCGAGGAAGAACTTGCATCGCCGGACGGTGATCTCGGGCAGGTTGGACTTTTCGACCACTCGGACCACGTTCGTCGCATGATCGAGCTGGCTCAGAAGCTCAGGGGCAGGGAAGACATATTTTGGAGGCATGACCCCATGGTCCCTGCAAACTCTTGAAACCATTTGTCGTTCGTTCTTAAACTCAGGAAATTGGAGACAAATCGGCACGGTTTCCCCCCGCAAACGGGCAAGAGGGTACTTGCGGGGGGGGCGCAAAATCTGTGATTGCGGTTACAAAACCAGAGAACTAAAGTTCCTTGATCCAAATGTTCCGGAACTGGACCAGGGACGGTGGGCTGTTCCACTGGCCGTCCTTCTTGCTCCCGTGGTGCTGCAATCCGATACGGCCTCGTTCGGGTATCTCGGGCAACTGGGCGTTCTCGAGAACCTTCTGCCCGTTCAGGACTACGCTCAGGCGATCTCCCTTGAGCGTGATTTCGAAGCTGTTCCATTCCCCGATGTTCTTATCGGCGAGAATCTTGGGTGTAACGCCTGCCCGGACTGCGGCCGGCATCTTCTTATCCATCCGGTACCCGTAAACCTCTCCTGAGCCGGTGGGCCAGCACCAGATGTTCACCTGGGACTTGGGGAAACCGCGCAACAGGATTCCTGAATCCGAGTCGGGAACCACCATGGTGATCTCCTTCCCGTTCTCGTCCAGTTTGTGATCGCCGCTTGGCAGAATGATCGGAACGCCGGGGTTCTTATACGGCGTCCCCTTGATACGCCACTCGACTCGAAGCACGAAATCCCCGTATTCCTTCTCCGTCCATAGGTCCTTGCCATCTTTGGCCTCGCTCATGGCGTCGTAATCGATGACACCATCAACGATCTTCCAGTGTCCGTTGTCTCCTTCGGGCACTTTCCAGCCTTGGAAGTCCTTTCCGTTGAACAGTGAAACGAAGCCGGCCGGTGCGCTTTGATTCCCTTGCCCGAGGACGACGAGCGCTGAGAGGATTCCCAGGCAAGAAACGATTGCGAGAATCAACGTTGAGGTTTTTCGCATGAACTTAGTGTAGCAAGAGGCGCGCATGCTTTCACGGGGGCGCGGTGAAGCGAAGCCGACCCCCGAGTGCGGAGTGCGGGATGCGAACGATTTCGGGGACATAATACTTAATTCCCAAGCGTTTCCACTGGCTCCCCGTCAGCAAAGGAATTAAGTTTTGTGTCCCCGAAAATCGTTCTTATTCCGCATTCCGAATTCCGGATTCCGCATTCGGTGGGGGTCCGGCTTCGCCTCTCCCCGAAAGCAGCCCCCGGGCGGTCACCGCCGCAAGGACGATCGCCCCCCCGACGATCGCCCACGGGCCTGGACGCTCGCCCATGAACATCATGACCCAGATGGGATTGAGGATCGGCTCTACAACGGGGATCAGCATGATTTCAATGGCGGAGACGAATTTCACCGCTACGGAGAAGAACAGGTAGGAGACGCCGATTTGCACGATACCGAGGACCAGCAGGGCCGCCCAGCCGGTAGCGGACGGATACGGGCCGATGAAATAGGCGGGGAGGCAGAGAGTCGCGGCCGTAATATTGCCGAGAAGGACCGACTCCAGCGTCGATTCGTCCTTTTGCTTGCGCATGAACAGTGCGAGCCAGGCGAACGATACTCCGCTGGCGATTGCCACCAGGTTGCCCACGGTTCCCTCCGACGAAAGCTCGTCGAGAAAGAATAGACCCATGCCGCAGAAGACCAGCGCGATGGTCAGCCAGTCACGGGTCCTGGTTCTTTCCCCGAGGAACCAGTTGGCGAACAAGGCCACCCAGACAGGAGATGTGTATTGAAGCAGGATGGCGTTCGCGGCGGTTGTCAGCTTGTTGGCAAGCACGAAGAGGATGACCGTGCCCGCGTATGCGAGCGCGCTTCCGATCTGCGCTCTCGACCAGTTGAAGCGGGGCCGGCCGATGACGGCCCAGAACAACAAAGCGGCGATCGCACTGCGGGTTCCCGCGATTGCAAGTGGGTTCCAGTCGATCGACTTGATCAGGAGTCCGCCCAGGCTCCAGAGAACGGCCGCGATCAGCAGGAACCCCGTCGCTTCCCTGTGACTCAGTCTCAATGACGTGAGGATCGATCCGAACTTCGAAAGCACGGTCCTTTTTTCCTCCGACGCTCAGCTCCGCGGCGAGCCCCGCTATCTTAGTGCTTCAGCCCAATCGACACCAGTACAGCTTGTGAACGAGCCTTGACAGCCGTCGCTTGGGATTATAACGTTTCGCCGACGATGGGCCTCTGTTCCTGGTCCCGCCGTTGATCCTTGGAGGGTACCCCGATGATGTGGAAACTGTTCGTGCTGTTTTGGTGTGTTTCTCTGGCCTCTTGCGGGTGGTTCGGAGGAAAACCCCAGGAGGCGGACAAGGCGCTCGATGAGAAAAGCTCACTGCAGGTTCTCAAAGAGGCGGACAAGGATGAGTATGAAGCACCCGCCGATGGACGGCTGACAGAAGCTCAAATCCAAATGTACTTGAGTGTGCACAAACGGGCCCTGGAACTGGCTCAGGTTGCGGCGAGGCGGCTGGAAGAGCAATCCGAGAAGGCAGAGGCGGCCGAAAAGGAAGGAAGCAAGACAGAGTCAGCGCGGGAAGGCATGAAAGCCCTCGGAAAGGTGGGTGACGTGCTGACAGCCGACCTGAGAGCCGCGCAGGAGCTTGGGTACAACACGGCCGAATACACCTGGGTCAAAGGTGAAGTGGTAAAAGCCTACGGCTCGAGCTCTTACGAGGAAACCAGCGGATCGTTCCACAACCAGGCCCTCGAACAGCTGCAGCAGGCCAAATCTCAAGCCCGAGGCACTGACGAACAGAAGTTCTTCGACGAGCAGATCGCCACCGTACAGAAGGCGATTGCCCAGGAGCAGGCAGCCGAGGCAGCGAAACAGCGTGATCCGAAGGTCCGGGCAATGCGTCACAACATGAAGCTCGTCGCGGCCCACCGGGCGGAACTCGACGCCATCCTGCAGAAGAACAAGTAGCAGCACGGACCAGCACGGACCGATACGGACGAACACCGACATGTCGTAGGGCGGATTCGCGTTTCAGAATCCGCCGCTTTTCGGCCCGGTTGGCAACACCCTTCCACGGCGAAAAATCATCTCCATCGCCCTTCCGAACACTCGTTCCGGGTCCGCCTCCGAAAACCGCATCACGTCGACGTCTGCACCCAGTGGTCGCCAGACGTCCGGGTCACTTGGGCCGAAAAGTGCAATCACGGGCAGCCCGACCGCGGCGGCCAGATGGCTGATGCCGCTATCGTTGCCGATGAGCAACTGGCAACGCGCGAGTGCGTACGCTACCTCCCTCACCGAAGCCCCGGCGATCAGATGAGCATCCTTTCCGAAAGAGGACACGGCTCGGCAGCACTGGTCGTGGTCCGCCTCCCCCTCCAGGAACACGATTTCGACACCGGCCTTCGCGAGCATCTCAGCCGTTTGCGCGAAGCATTCGGCAGGCCAATTCTTTTGCGGGCTTCCGCTCCCCGGGTGGACGACGACTCGGGGAGTTGCGCCGACACCCGCTTCTTCGAGGAGGCGCTCCCCTCGATCCAGGTCCTGCCGCTTCAGGTAGACCGCCGGTTGCACCACCTCGATCGCCGGGTCGGCGAAGGGCAGGCTTTCGAGGAACTGCCGGCAGGCATGGGATCCGGGACGCGGAGGACCGATGTTGAAGACGTTTGGCACGACAGTGGCAATCTTCTGCCGAAGCGTGTCGTCCGGGTCGGGGAGGAAGCTGACGACAAGGTCAAAGCGGGAGAAGTAGTCTTGGAGCTCGGGATCCATTGCCCCGGGTCGGAAAAGACCCGCCCAGACACTCCGGTCGATCGAGGTGACTGCATCGGCCTGGAAGGGATTCAGTGCGATCGCGGCGATCGAAGGCCGGCCGAGTATTTCGAGCGACGACCCTGGCCAGCGGCGCCGGATCGCCTCCAGACAGGGGAGCGCGAGGATGAAATCGCCGAGTCCACCCGTGCGTATCACAAGCGATTTGCGAATTCCGGCAAAAGGCGAGCCCGGATGTCCCGGCTCGTGCGGATCCGGGGCGGAGACAACTGGACCGTGCGGCTTTCGCTTCATGGTAAACTCTGTATTTTACGCGAAGGGGACATGACGTTCGAAAAACTCCGGCAGGGCATTAAAGGGCAGGTTTTCGAAGACGAGGAGACACTTCGCGAGCTCCATCGCGATTTCGGTCGTCTCGTGGATCGCATGCCCGCAGGGGCAATTGTTCCCGCCTCTACCGAGGACGTTTCCAAGGCCGTCCGCATAGCCTTCGAAGAAGGATGGAAGATCACGACTCGCGGCGTGGCTCACTCCCAAGGCGGCCAGTCGCTCAGCCCCGGCGGTCTCCTGCTGGACATGAGTGTCCTGAACCGCATCGAACGTTTGGGTCACTACTCCGCTTGGGTAGAAGCCGGCTGTCTCTGGTCGGACCTGGTACGCGAGGCGGCGGATCGTCAGTTGGCACCACCCGTTCTGACGAGCAACCTTGACGTGACAGTCGGGGGGACGCTGTCGACCGGCGGCTTGGGCGCTTCGAGCTTCAAGTTCGGAACGCAGGCCGACAATGTCGAGGAACTGGAAGTCGTGACCGGAGAGGGCCATTGCGTCCGCTGTTCTCCGCTCGAAAATGCGGAATTGTTTGACTGTGCCCGCTGCGGTCTCGGCCAATTCGCGATCATCACGCGGGCGAAGGTCCGACTGCGCCCGGTGGCGCCCCAGGTTCGAACCTACCTGCTCGTATACGATTCGGTCAGCAATCTAATGCGCGACCAGGAACTGCTCATGCTGGAGCAGCGGTTCGATTATCTGGAGGCGTGGGCTGTTCCGTGCAACCTGGGCTTCAAGAAAATCGGCGACGCCCGCGTGCCATTTGCCGACTGGTTTTTCGTTCTGCATGCCTCCACGGAATTCGGCCCGGAGCAGCCCCGCGACGCCGCTCTGCTGGATGGGTTGCGTTTCTACAAAAAGGTTCACGTCGAGGATCTGACTCATCTGGAATACGTCTTTCGATACGAGCCCTTCCATACCCATTGGCGACAAACCGGGGCGTGGACGGTGTCGCATCCGTGGGTCGAGACGGTTCTTCCCTGGCAGAAAGCTGCTCCTTACATCGAGGGGGTTCTTCGTGGTTTTCCGCCCACCCTGCTCGGCGGCGGACTTGTGACCCTCCTCCCGCGTCAGCGCCTCTCCGGCCTTCCGCTTATGATCGAACCAGATAGCAATCACCTGATCAACTTCGGAATACTGCCGGCGGTGAGCAGGCAGTTCCTTTCGATGGCCCTTCCATTATTGAAGAAAGCCAGTGACCTGAGTATCGAGATGGGCGGAAAGCGATACCTCTCCGGCTGGCTGGATTTTGACCTGGACCAGTGGAAGGCGCATTTTGGTCCGTCCTGGGACCAGGTCGTCAGGTGGAAACGATTCTACGACCCCAGGACTATCCTCAATCCCGGCTTTATTGCTTTCTCGGATTTGCCCTCTTAAACAGCGATGTTGTTCCGTTTCGATTCGGTAGGCAAGGAATTCGGTGGGGACTGGCTCTTTCGCCGGATAACCGCACAGTGCAACCCGGGTGACCACATCGGTCTCATCGGGCGCAACGGCTCGGGCAAGACGACCCTCTTCGACCTGATCCAGGGGCGATCAGTTCCCGAGGAAGGGCAGGTCATCCGGGCGAGCAACCTCACCATTTCCCGGGTGGAGCAGATCCCGCGGTTCGAAGCCGAGGGGACCGTCCTGCAGGAGGCGCTGGCGGTCTTCGACTACCTGAAGGCAATGGAAGCCAGGATGCACGCGATCGAGCACGAGATAGCCGAGATCGAGGGGTCCGTCCCAGAGAACCTCGCTGCCGAGTACGAGCATCTTCGACACCGGTTTCGACATCAGGGTGGATACGACTATCACGCGCGGACCGAGGCAGTCCTCCACGGCCTCGGGTTCTCTCAAGACTCGTTTGAATTTCCTTGCGACCAACTGAGCGGAGGTCAGCAGAGCCGCCTCCTCCTCGGGAAGGCCCTGCTCAGGGAGTCTGATCTTCTTCTCCTTGACGAGCCGACCAACCATCTTGATATCCAGGCGATCCTCTGGCTGACGGACTTCCTGAAGGAGCAGAAAAAACCCTTCGTGGTCGTCAGCCACGACCGCCAGTTCCTGGATCGCGTGAGCAGTCGCACCTGGGAGATCGAGGGAGGGACTCTCTACGACTATCCGGGTGCGTTCTCGCGAGCAAGGGAATTGCGAGTTGAGCGGATCGAACTCGAAACCCGGGAATACGAGCGCCAACAAGAGTGGCGAGAGCGGACCGAGGACTACGTCCGCCGCAATATCGCCGGGCAGAAGACCAAGCAGGCGCAATCTCGCCGCAAGAGACTCAAGCGTACCGACTGGCTGGAACGGCCGGTCGTGGACGAATCGAACTTGAAGCTGCGGATCGAAGAGGGGGTCAGAGGCGGGGCCACCAGCATTCGAATTCACCACGGGAAGATCGGCTACGACACGGACAAGCCGACGCTCGAGAAAGTGAACCTCTTGCTGCGAAGAGGTGAGCGGCTTGGGATCGTGGGAGGAAACGGGACAGGCAAGACCACGCTGCTGCGGACGATCATGTACCAGATCCCGATCCTCGACGGGACGATTGAATGGGGCATCAACACCAGTCCTGCCTACTTCTCTCAGACCCAGGACCAGATGGACGGAAATCGCACCGTCTACGATAACCTGCGCGATTTGGATTCGATGTGCACGGACCTCGAATTGCGCAACCTGGCGGCTCGCTTCTTATTTAAAGAGGATGACATCTTCAAGACGGTGGGTCAGTTGAGCGGGGGAGAACGGAGCCGCCTGGCGCTGGCTCGGCTGTTCTACCACCCGGCGAATGTGCTCCTGATGGACGAGCCGACCAACCATCTGGACATCCCGAGCCGGGAAGCGCTCGAAGAGGCCTTGGGAGACTTTGGCGGGACCTTGGTTGTCGTGTCTCACGACCTCTACTTCCTGCAGAATGTGGTCGATCAGTTCTACTACATCCGCGACCGCGAGCTGATTCCCGCGTACGACATCGCGCACCTCGAGCGGATCATCCAGGGCAGGGACCTGGCGCCCGTGCAGAAAGATCAGGCCGAGCAGCCGCCGGCCGAGGCACCAAGCGTCGCCCCTGCCGTCGAAAAGACGACAGCAGGGTTGTCCAAGAACGAAAGGCAGCGTCGCGAGCGGCGGGTCATCGAGCTCGAGGCGCGCATCGAGGCGCTCGAGGCCCGACAGCAGCAGATCGTCGAATCGCTGCAGAACCAGTACGATGATTTTGCGCGTCTTCACGACCTCTCCGAGCAGCATCAACGCAATGATGAAGAACTGACGCGGCTCTATCACGAATGGGAAGACGTCATGCACGAGCTGTCCGAGGCCTGATACCGGCGAATTTCGGGGAATTTCGTGGACATAATACTTAATTCTCAAGCCGTTGGCGCGATAGGACTTCCTGCGCAAGAATTAAGTTTTGTGTCCCCGAAATTTCTCAACCTGTCGGCGCGTTAGGACTTACGGCACAAGAATTAAGTTTTGTGTCCCCGAAATTCCCCTTGCCCCGCTATTCCCAATACGGTTTTGAGCCGTAGTACTTGTGGATGGTGCTGCCCCAGCGACGGTCACCCATCTTGGGCCAGCTGTCCCGGTCGAAGCCCGGGGCGTTCTTCAGTCGGTCCTTGTTCGCTTCCATGAGGAAGCCTTCCCGTTTGGAGTCCCAGCTCAGGGATTGAAAAGGAACTGCGAACAGCTTGTCCCCGATGCCGAGGAAGCCACCGAACGACAGAACTGCGTATGCGATGCGCCCGGACTGCATGTCCATCACGAAGTCTTCTATTTTCCCGACATCCTCGTCCTGATAGTTGCGCACCTTGGCGCCGATAATCGTACTCGCCTGCAAGGCGGAATCTTCCTTTGTAATCATTTGTTTTCCTCCGTGGTTCCGGGATGCAAGCGAGACGCCAAAGGAATGCAGCCCGGCAGAATGCCTGATCTACGGCGAGCAAACGACTTGCGAGCGGCCAGTCGATCGCGGCCTGTCCTCGAACGGCAGCCCCGTCCCATTTTTCCCTACCCGGCAGGTACTGGCTCTTCCCGTTCCGGGACAAGAGCTTCGGGCACCCGGGAGCGCGGGATCCCCAGTCGATCAAGTTCGGCGGCGAACCATGACGCATCGCGCAAGGCGCACCCACGGCCATCGTTGTTGAAGTAAACGAAGACCGTCTGGTCGCCGGACCACTGCTCTGCCAACTGGGACGCCCGTTCGGCAAGGACCTTGCGGTGGTAGCAGGGGCGCGGGAATGAAGTTCCATGATGAAACCGGATGTAGCCCCAGTCAGCGGTCCGCCACAGCGGAGTGACGAGGCGCGAGTCCCGGTCGGCCACACAGAGAGCGGCGCCAAAACCTTCCAGAATTCGGCGAACAGCGTCATCGAACCAGGACTCGTGGCGAAATTCGACGGCAATGCGGATGCCCGGTGGAAAGGCGCGAAGCACGGCGACCAGTCGATCATCCGAGCGGTGAAAATTGCCCGGGAGTTGGATGAGTATTGGACCCATCTTCGAGGCCAGCGCATCGGTCCGTTCCATCTGGCGGCTCACCGGCTCCTCCGGATCCTTCAATCGGCGAAGGTGCGTCAGGAAGCGGCTGGCCTTCGACGCAAACACAAAATCCGCCGGGGCTATGGCTTGCCACTTCTCGAATACAGAACGCTCAGGCAGTCTGTAGAAAGTGACGTTGAGCTCGACGGTCTGGAAGCGCTCGGCGTAATAAAGGAAGCGATTGCTGACGCCGCGGGGGTAGAACAGGCCGTTCCAATGTCGATAGAGCCAACCGGAGGTTCCGATGAGAACAGACATGCCGGAGATCAAGCAACCGCCGTGCCCGTTGGGTTTCGGGGACATAATACTTAATTCCCTTCGCGACACCGCCAATCGGAACGTGAGCTAGGAATTAAGTTTTGTGTCCCCGAAACTCCCCGGAACCGCGCGCTCATTTCGGGGACACAAAACTTAATTCCTTTGCTGACGGACGGATTGCGACCACGGGAAGGGAATTAAGTATTATGTCCCCGAACCCCCCCCAACCCCCCGGAACCGCGCGCGCATTTCGGGGACACAAAACTTAATTCCTTTGCTGACGGACGGATTGCGACTACGGGAAGGGAATTAAGTATTATGTCCCCGAAATCGGCGGCTCTTTCACCACCAACAACTGCTTTATTGCCGGCTTCTCTACCTTCTGGACCGCGCCGGAGGGCCAAGTGATTTCGAGGCGGTCGAGGGCTGTCGCATTTCCGAGTCCGATGGTCAGAACCGGTTCGCAAGCCGAGAGATACGATCGACCAGAGGTGAGGACCCGGGTCCAGCTTCGGGCCCCGTCTATAGCTTTCACTGTTGTTCCGTAGCCCACCCGGTTGCTGCGCGAGCCGGTGAGCTGAACCCTGATCCAGGACCGGGGCTTCGCATTGTTGCGGAGTAGTTTGGCGGCGCGGCCGTTCTGCGTGACCGCCAGATCCAGATCGCCATCGGTATCTATATCGGCGTAGGCGAGTCCGCGGCCGACCAGCGGCATGTGAAGTGGGCTCCCGCGATGATCCTCCACCGGCCGGAACATGGTGTTGTCGGTGTTGCGGAATACGTGGAGTGGCTGCGCATACTGTTGCAGACGCTGGGTCTTGCTGATCTCCGGTTCGATGTGCCCGTTGGCAATCACCACATCCAGCGCTCCGTCGTTGTCGAAGTCGAGGAAAAGAGTCCCGAAGGCCAGCGTCATCAATGTGGCGAGTCCAATTCCAACCTGGGGAGCCTCGTCCTGAAAGAAACCCTTTTCGGAACCCCGGTAAAAGGCGCTCATCTCCTGGGAGAAATTCCCCACGACGATATCCCAATAGCCATCCGCGTCGGCGTCCGAGGCGTCTATGCCCATCCCGCCCCGGGTTGCCCCCGACTCGCTGTAGGCCATCCCGCTCATGACGCCGACTTCGCTGAAGGAGCCGTCCCGGTTGTTGACGAAGAGGTAGTTTCGGACCGTGTCGTTCGCCACGGCGATGTCCGGCCAGGAATCCCGGTTGTAGTCCAGGATGGCGATGCCAAGCGTTTTGCCGTCGGGATACCAGAGGCCGGCCGTCCGGGTAACGTCTCTGAGCCTTTTCCCGCCGATATTCTTGTAAAGCCGGTTGGTGGCGCCTTTATACGATTCCGGCGTGCAGTAGGTCTGGTGAACGCCGTCCGGGCTGCAAATGATGTCCGTTTCTGCGCTCCATTCGACGTATCGGCCGACGAGAAGGTCCAGGTAACCATCCCGGTCGTAGTCCAGAAATGCCGCGCTGGAACTGAAGCCAACATTGCTCAAGCCCATCTTCCGGCCGACATTTTCAAAGGTTCCGTCGCCCCTGTTCCGGTACAGCCGGTCCTCGTCCACGCCGCTCACGAAGAGGTCGAGGAATCCATCGTTGTCGATGTCCCCCACTGCCGCGCCCATGCCGAAGATCGGGTCACTCAGTCCGGCGGCAACGGTCACATCGGAGAACGTGAACCCATCTACGTTACGGTACAGAGCGCAGGTCGGCGAACCCGCTTTTGAACTGCGCAAACGGGCGCCGTTGACGAAGAACAGGTCAGGCCGTCCGTCGTTGTCGTAGTCGAAGAAGGCGACGCCCGCGCCCATTGTTTCCGGCAGATATTTGCGAGGCGAGGCGTCGTTGAAATGCTTGAACGAGATTCCCGCGTCGCTGGTAATGTCGCTGAAGAGGTAAGGATCGTTGGGCCGCGGAGGCGTGGAGGCCTTCGGTTTGGTTTCGGCTTTCGGTGCCGTCTCCCCCGGTGCCTCGCTCGGCGCGGCTGGTTCGGACACCGGCGCCGGTTTATCGCTCGATTTCGAGCAAGCGCCGAGCAGGACTACGATGAGGAGCAGACCGATCCTTTTCACGCTCGTGCTCCCGCGCCCGTCAGTCCATGCTTCTTCAGGAAATAGGACAGGTTGCGCTCGTCGATTCCGAGCAGTTTTGCCGCTTCCCGGCGTACCCCGCCGGATTGGGTCAGCGCCTCCTGCAGGATCCGTCTTTCCTCGGCGGCCAAGGCGATCCGGAGGTTCAAGGTTTGAGGGGCGGCGGCGACCGCGGTGTCGCGGTGAACGTTAAAAGGCAGGCTGATGGGCAACAGCACGTCGGTCTTTTCCAGCAACACGGCGCGTTCTATCACGTTGCGCAGCTCGCGGATGTTGCCGGGCCACTGGTAGGAGGTCAGCAGACCGAGGGTGTCGGGGTGAAAGGACTTGACCGGTCGCGCCAATCGAACACGGTATTCCTCGAGGAACGCGTCGGCCAGGACCGGGATGTCTTCCTTCCTATCCCTCAGGGGCGGTATGTGAATGGTCATCACGTTGATCCGGTAGTACAGGTCGCGCCGAAATCGGCTGGCGTCCACCTCGGCTTCCAGATCCACGTTACAGGCGGCGATCAGGCGGACATCCACGCTCGTCGGGTGACTGTCGCCGACTCGCTCGAAGACCCCGTCCTCGAGCACGCGGAGAACTTTTGCCTGTGCGGCCGCCGGCATCGAGTCCACTTCGTCCATGAACAGTGTCCCCTGATGTGCGACTCGAAAACGGCCGTCGCGATCGCCGGTGGCGCCGGTAAATGACCCTTTCCGGTGTCCGAAGAACTCGCTCTCGAACAGATCCAACGGGATGGCGGCGCAGTTGACCCGCACAAAGGGCTTTCTGTCACGCCGGCTCCTCTGGTGAACGAGCTGAGCGACTTCTCCCTTGCCGGTTCCGGACTCGCCAAGAAGCAGGACGGTGGTGTCGGCCGGCGCTGCCGCGTCAACCATTCGAAGAACTTCATGCCAGGCGGGGCTGATTCCGACAGGTCCCCTGCTCGTCGCAACCTTCCGCGCCTCGGTGGTCCGCAGGTACTCGAGCTCGCGGCGCATGTTGTTCTGACTCATGGCGCGGTCGAGGCTCAATTCCAGTTCCTCGGGGCTCGACGGCTTCAACAGGTAATCAAAGGCCCCCGCCTTGATGCACTCGACTGCCGAAGGCACGGTGCCGTGTCCGGTCAGGACGATGACCGGAGTCGTCGATTCCGCTTCGGCGAGCGACCGCAAGAAGGCCAGGCCGTCCTGTCCAGGCATCCGCAAATCTGTGATGATGGCGTCGACACCTTGGAGGCTGCCCGACGGGATAAGGCTATCCGCCCGGGCGGCGGTGCGGACCATATAACCTTTCCGGCGAAGCACGGTGGCGAGCGAATCGCGCACGTAAGCCTCGTCGTCAACAATCAAGACCGTTCCACGGCTTGCCATCATGCCTCCGTTGCCTGGCCCGTTTGACGGGGCGGCAGCTTCTGTTCATCCTCGAGCCCGGTTCCCTGGTTCGACTTGGGGTCGAAAAGTGGTAGGCGAACAACAAACCGGGCACCGCCGTCCGTCCGGTTCTCCGCCATTATCTCGCCGGAATGAGCGGTGACGATGGAGTGGCAAAGCGACAACCCCAGGCCAGTGGATCCCCTCATCGAGAAAAAAGGCTCGAAAATCCGTGGGAGCGCTTCCTCGGGTATCCCCGGCCCCCGGTCGCATACCTCCATTTGGGCCGTCCCCTTGACCGCCTCAACCTTCAGCTCGACAGCACCACCGTCACCCTGGTACTCGCAGGCGTTTAACAGAAGGTTCAGAACCACCTGTCCGAGCGTGATTCGATTGCCACTGATGGTGACCGGTGCGTCGGGAGCCTGCATCGATAGCCTTACGTGTCGAAAAGCGGGGTTTGCCCGTACGAATTCGAACGTTTCCCTGGCCACCTCGACAAGATCCAGGGGAGTCTTCGGAGTCCTGCCGGGATCGGAGAGCGCCAGAACCTGACGAGTAATGCCGGCGGCGCGGTTGACCCCTTCCCGAATGCCGCCGGCGAGCTCCAGGCAGCCCTCGGTCCTTCCCGCACGAAGATCTTCCTCAAGAAGGCTCAGGTAGTTGGACATTCCCTCCAGCGGGTTATTGATTTCGTGCGCAAGTCCGGCCGCCAGTCGTCCGACTCCTGCCAACCGCTCGCTGTGCATCATCTGGCGTTCGAGCTCGCGAACCTTCGCCTGGTGCTGGTTCTCGGCTTCCAGGAGAGCCGAGCGATGCATCTGACGGAAGGCCATGATTCCGAGAATAAGCGTCAGACTGATGACCGCCAGGTTGAGGATGATCGTGTTGCGGTATTGACTCGCGAGACTGGCAACAGAGGCGATCAGCCGGCTCTGGTTTTCGGTTCGGATAAGCGTCCAGCGTATTGGCCGGTTCCAGTGATCATCGCGGATCGGTTCTGAGGCCACCAGGGAATCGGCCGATATGGTTCGTGCCGGCCCGCTCAGTTCCTGCTCGACGATCCGCAGACGGCCGCCCGATCCCGGTGCCGCGACCTGCAGCAGCTTCTCCGTCCGGACGAGGGACTCGAGGTATCCATTCGCCGGGTTGCCGTCACCGATCGGCCAGGTACTCGCCCAGGTGCCGGCGGTGCTCTGGGCGGGCTCGCGAAAGTCTGTCGCCGGCAAGAGCACCGGGGCGTCCTCGCGTCGCGCTGCAACGACCAGCGGACGACCGTCCTCGCCCCGTAAGACGATCCGCGACACCTCGGTGTGAGCCTGGAGAAAGAGTATCAGTTGCCCTTCGATGTCCAGCCGTCCCCACCGCTGGCGAAGGGGATCCCGGTTGGACAGAACCGAAGTAGCCGTCGTCATCGGGGCGGATCCGGACAGAAAGAGGAACTCGCCGCGCAATGTGGCCAGAAGGGCTTCAATCGACCGGGCATGAGCCGTGGTCTGCAGGGCGAGGTCCTGGACCGCCATTGCCTGGACATTACGACGCGCGGTCAGGATCGTCCAAACTGCGGCGAAGTTGATTCCCAGGAGCACGACGAACAGCAGGATCGTAATCCTTATGCCAGGCGTCGCGATGCGCAGTCGGCCCCAGAGGCGATTCATAAATTCTATGGGAACATACCACTAAGCCGTAAACCGCTGCAAGTCTGTGGGCTCTTTGAACGTCGCACCGCCTTTCCTGCTGATTGCCGGTTTAGCGTACATAAAACCTAAGAAATTACTTGTATGTTAAACTGAATAAAGTCCCGGAGTTTCGGCGTGATACTATACTAAGTACCGTTAAGTCAGGTACTTATGCGGTTCGTTTGGATTATGGCACGGTCTTTGCTGCTATAGTCGAATTACGGCATCCCCAGGCAAGAGCGGGCAGGACTCATCAAGACTCGATCAAGGAGCACTATGAAGCGCTGGTTTCCGGCGGCGGTTGGTCTGCTGCTGTTGAACGGGGCCTACCTCTACAGCTTTGACTCTCCCACCATTTTTTACGTCGCTAATGTTTTCGTGCACCTTGGACTCGGTCTGTTGCTGACCGTAATTGGAGTTCGGATATTGGGCGGCTGGCGTGACTTTACGCCGCTGGAAAAGGGCGCGGCCGTGCTTTTGACGCTCGGCTCGGTCTCTGGCATCGCGCTCGTTATCACGGGAACTTCGCGTCCCTACCAGCCGCTTGTTACCGCTCACATCGGCCTGTTTGTTGCCGGAATCCTCTCGTTGACGGTCGCGCTGGTTCGCCGGCGTACGGCTTGGCGCCTCTTGCTCGCCAGCCTCGCTGTTGCAGTGATCTTGCCTGGCGCGGTTCGGACATGGTATCGCTACAACCCGGAGCCTTCCTGGACCATCAACAACCCCACTCTTGGCCCGACGTCAATGGAGGAAGAGGGTGCGGGTCCTGACAGTCCCTTCTTTCCGTCCGCTTCGAATACTGATGTTGACAGAACCATACCGTCCGCTTTTTTTATGAAGCCGGAATCGTGCGCTCAAGCCGGCTGCCATCCGGACATCTACAAGCAGTGGCAATCGAGCGCGCACCGTTTTTCGTCGTTCAACAACCAGTGGTACCGCAAATCGATCGAGTACATGCAGGATGTCGTCGGCACGAAACCGTCGAAATGGTGCGCCGGTTGTCATGACCACGCCGTCTTCTTCAATGGGATGATGGACAAGCCGATCAAGGAGCAGATCGATCGTCCCGAAGCCCACGCCGGCCTGACGTGTACGTCCTGTCATTCGGTCGTATCGGTCGGGAGCACGATGGGCAACGGGCATTTCGTGATCGAGTACCCGCCCCTTCACGACCTGGCAACGAGCGACAACCCTCTGATCAAGGGTGTCCATGACTTGGTGGTTCACCTGGATCCAGGGCCGCACCGAAAAACCTTCCTGAAGCCGTTCATGCGTGAGCAGACGGCCGACTACTGCTCCAGCTGTCACAAAGTTCATTTGGACAAGCCGGTCAACGACTACCGCTGGATCCGCGGCTTTAACGACTACGATCCCTGGCAGAACAGCGGCGTGTCTGGCGGCTCGGCGCGAGCGTTTTACTATCCCAAGCAGTCGAAGAAGTGTGCCGACTGCCACATGCCCCTGGTTAAGTCCGACGATGCGGCGAATATCGACGGCTTTGTCCATAGCCACCGTTTCCCTGCTGCGAATACGGCTCTTCCCTTCGTGAACGACGATAAGGAGCAATTGCGCACGGTGACCGAGTTCCTACAGAACGGTAAGGTGGGGATCGACATTTTCGCGCTGGCGCGGGGGATTGAACAGGCGGTGGCCGACGTGCCCAGTCAGGCACGGCCCGCCGACGAGCCGCGCATGGCCAGCACGTTTGCCGAAGGTGACGAGCTCGGACTGGCCGAAGGCGTGGGTGCAGGGCTGACCGAAGCATCAAAGATCATCGCCCCGATAGACCGCGCCGAGGCAAGGGTAAAGGCTGGCGAGACAGTCCGGGTGGACGTCGTGGTGCGGACCAAGGATGTGGGGCACTTCTTCCCGGGTGGCACAGTGGACGGGTTCGACGTCTGGGTGGAGTTGCAGGCGGTTGACGAGCGTGGACGCACCATCTTCTGGAGCGGATACGTGCCGGAGGATGAAAAGGGAAGGAAAGGTCCCGTCGACCCCTCCGCTCACTTCTACCGCTCGTTCATGCTGGACGAACGCGGCAACCACATCAACAAGAGAAACGCCTGGATGGCGCGCTCGGTTCTCTATGTCCGTCTGATTCCGCCTGGCGCAGCCGATACCGTGCATTTCCGGCTCAAGATCCCCGAGGAGGTGGCGGGGAAGATCAAGTTGACCGCTAAAGTGAACTACCGGAAGTTTGCCTGGTGGAACACGCAGTGGGCTTACGCGGGCATCCGTGATCCGCACACCACGTCCGAGGTGGCGCCCTCCTATGACGACGGCAAATGGGTGTTCGCCGGTGACCTGTCCAAGGTGTCCGGCAAGCTGAAGGAAATCCCCGACCTCCCGATCGTCACCATGGCGAAGAGCGAGGCATTCCTGGAGGTCCTGCCAACGAGCGCGAAACTACCGGAACCGAAGCCGGTTCTGGACCGGCGTGACCTGATCCGCTGGAACGACTATGGGATCGGGCTCCTGCTGCAGGGAGACCTGAAGGCGGCCGAAGAAATCTTCCGGAGAGTGACGGAGATCGACCCGAGCTACGCGGACGGCTGGGTGAACATGGGGCGAGTGCGGGTCCAGGAGGGACGGACCGAGGAGGCTCAGGAAGTGCTGTCGCGGGCTCTCAAACTTGCTCCCAACCTGGCCAAGACCCATTTCTTCCTCGGAATGACGTACAAGACCCAGGGGCAGTATGAAAAAGCCTTGGCCTACTTCCGTAAGGCCGAAGCTCAGTATCCGCGAGACCGGGTCGTGGTTAATCAGATTGGCCGAGTGCTGTTCCTCCAGAGGAAATTCAGCGAGGCTGTGGAAGCTCTCAACCGCGTGCTCCTCGTCGATCCCGAAGACCTGCAGGCCCATTACAACCTGATGCTGGCTTACCGTGGACTTGGGAACCAGGAGATGGCGGAGCGGGAGCACAAGATTTACCTGCGCTACAAGGCCGACGAAAGCTCGCAGGCGATCACCGGGCCTTACCGCGTGATGCATCCGCATGACAACAACGAACGTCAGGCGATTCACGAGCATGGATCGGAACCGTCTGATCGGCTGCCTGTCCCGAAAGCACCCGCGGCAACCGTAACGGAGAGTTTCGGGGACATAATACTTAATTCCCATTCCGTCAGCTCGATCAAGCGTAAGCAAAGGAATTAAGTTTTGTGTCCCCGAAACTCGGGCCCGAAAGTCCCTTGATCAAGACTGTGACGAAAAGACATATGAACATCACGACCCGAGTCTTCATTCTGCTTTTCCTCTGCGCGCCCGCTTTCGGGCAGGTTCGTTTCACCGAGATCACGCGTGAGGCGGGCATCCGGTTCACCCACAACAACGGGGCCTACGGCAAAAAATACCTCCCCGAAACCATGGGTTCGGGGTGCGCCTTTGTTGACTACGACTCGGACGGTTGGCTGGATATCTTTCTCGTCAACGGAATGGACTGGCCGGAAAGAAAGCGGACGGTCAGCTATTCTGCGCTTTACAGGAATAACCGCAACGGTACCTTCACCGACGTCACCCGCAAAGCCGGATTGGCTGTTGAGATGTACGGGATGGGGGTCGCGGCCGCCGACTACGACAATGACGGCGACCAGGACCTTTACGTCACGGCTCTCGGTGCTGACCGGTTGTTCCAGAACCAGGGAAACGGCACGTTCAAGGATGTTACCCGTGCGGCCGGTCTGATCAACCGGGACTATGCCAGCAGCGCCGCCTGGCTGGACTTTGATCGGGATGGGAAGCTCGACCTGTTCGTAGCCAACTACGTGCAGTGGAGCCGCGAGGCAGACATTTTCTGCACCCTTGATGGCAAGACCAAGTCGTATTGCACTCCAGAATCGTACAAGGGCTTGTCCCCGCGGCTCTTCAAGAATAATGGTGACGGCGCCTTCAAAGACGTTACCCAGACTGCTCAGCTTCTTGACGCTAGCAACAAGGGACTCGGAGTCCTGGTCTTCGACTACAACTCGGACGGGTGGCCCGACATCCTGCTTGCCAACGATACGCAGCCGAACCGGCTGTGGGAAAACAACAAGAACGGCACTTTCAAGGAGGTGGGCGTGATGGCCGGGGTAGCCTTCAGCGAGGATGGCGTCGCACGGGGCGCCATGGGCATCGATGCCGGTGACTACGATCAGTCCGGTCACCTGAGTGTCGTCATTGGTAACTTTTCCAACCAGATGATTGCCCTGTATCACAACGAGGGGAACGGCTTTTTCATCGATGAGGCGCCGACGTCCGCGGTTGGCCCGGCGAGTCTGTTGACCCTGGCCTTCGGCTGCTTCTTCTTCGACTTCGACCTGGACGGGCACTCGGACATCTACGTCGCTAACGGCCACGTCGAGGACGACATCAACCGGGTGCAGAAGAAGGTGACGTACGCTCAGCCGGCTCACCTGTTCCAGAACCTGGGCCGCGGTCAGTTCAAGCACGTGACCACCCAGGTGGGCAAGGAGTTCGCTGCCCCGAGGGTAGGTCGCGGCGCCGCCTATGGGGACACTGATAACGACGGAGATTTGGACGTGCTCGTCACGAGTTGCGGAGGACCGGCGGCGTTATTCCGCAACGACGACGGGAACCGCAATGTCTGGTCGGCGTTCGACCTCAGAGGAACAAAGAGTAATCGTGACGGCATCGGAGCCGTCGTGAAGGTCAAGGCCGGCGGCCTGACTCAGACTCAAGTCGTAAAGAGCGGCGCGAGTTACTGCAGCCAATCGCAACTGCGCCTTACCTTCGGCCTGGGGAACGCCACCCGGATTGACGAAGTCGAGATCCTCTGGCCGAGCGGGGCGAGACAGACGCTTCGGGGCCTGGCGGCCAATCGGGTGCACCGGATCACCGAAGGGGTCGCGAAAACGATAACACGGACCGACACGGACTAACACGGACGAACACGGACAGGTTTTCGAGCACATGTCCGTGTTCGTCCGTCTTCGTCCGTGTCCGTCCGTGTTACCTCGTCAGCACTGCATACCAGCGTTGCGGTCCATGGACGCCAAGCACCAACGTCTTTTCAATGTCCGCCGTACGGCTGGGACCCGTCACCAGCACTGCGTAGCTGCTGTCCATGCCCGGCTGGAACTGCGCGAAGAAGTCGGCATGGTTCATGAACAGGTCCTGCTCCCGTAGAAAAGTAACGTGCGCTGGCGCGAGCACAGCCTGGGCTCGTCCACGTCCCGTGCCCGCCTTCTCGACGACCGTCCCGGTTTCGGCGATGCCGCATTCGGCGCTGGTCGCGGAGACGCTCATGGCCGCCAGGTCGGCCCGCGAAGATGGCTTGGATAGCAGCAAAAGCGGCAGTTTCACGTCTGGGTTCGGATGGCTGCTGTAAATGAGGTGGCCCTGCGCAAATGCCTCCAAGTTGCGAAGACGGTATGGGATCTGGTGTCGCAAGAAAACGTCCTCGCTCTCCCAATAAATCTCGCATGGTCCCTGAGTCGCCAGAATTGAGTTGAGCGCCTTTTCCACGCCTGATTCGGCCCGTGCATCCAGGAAGATGCCCGAGACGCGTTCAACCTCGTTCCGGAACTGGGCTACGGGGTCTGCGTACGTGGGAAAATCAGGCAGGCTCTCCGGAAGCCCGGGCGCCTTCTCGGGCCGGGCCAGTCTTCGGAGCTTGTCTAGAAGCGCGCTGCGGCTCACTTCTCGCCCTCCTCGGCTACAAACATCTCCCGAAAGCTCTTCGTCGCCAGTTGAGGTATCTCCCGCTTTTCTGACCAGGCGCGGAGGGGCCCGACCGGGAACCTCTTGCCGGTGCGAATGAACAACGGTTGCAGCCGGCGAGCCACCCAGGAGGCTTGCCGGTAGCGAGAGGCCGACTGCATGAACCAGCTCCAAATCTGGAGAATGATGCGCTCAGCGGAGATCTTCGATGCCTTCCCCCCCGATTCCCGTTGAGCCTGGTCCCGGAGTTTCAAAAGGATGTGAGGAATTTCGATTTTGACCGGGCAGATATCGTGGCAGGCTCCGCAAAGGGACGAAGCGAACGGGTGCTCCCTGGCTTCGTCCATCGAAAGCAACTGCGGCGTGAGGATCGCGCCGATCGGGCCCTGATAGGTCGAGATATATGCGTGTCCTCCGATGCTCTGGTACACCGGGCAGGTATCCAGGCAGGCGCCGCACCGAATGCAGTGCAACGTCTGGGAAAGGTATTCATCCTTCAGGATCTGGCTCCGACCGTTGTCCAGGATGATCAGGTAGAAATCCCTGGGGCCATCCCGCTCGTCATCCCGGCGGCCGCCGTTCACGAAATTCACATAGGTGCTGATCTTCTGACCGGTAGCATTGCGCGTCAACAACTTGAGGAACACGCACAGGTCCTCGGTGCGCGGGATGACCTTTTCGATACCCATTATCGCCACGTGAACCGGAGGCAATGAGACCGAAAGCCGGGCATTCCCTTCATTTTCGACGACCACGATACTGCCCGTTTCGGCAACGGCGAAATTGACTCCGGAAATCCCCATCTGGGCAGTCAGAAAATGTTGTCGAAGGACCTGTCGGGCTGTCAGCGTAATTCGCTCGACGTCCTCGGTACGCTCCATGCCCAGTTTTTCTGCGAAGAGATCTGCGACCTGCTCCCTGGACTTGTGGAGAGCCGGCATGACAATGTGCGAAGGGGTCTCATCGGCCAGTTGAACGATGTACTCGCCAAGGTCGGTTTCGATCGACGCGATATTGGCTCGCTCCAGCTCATGGTTGAGATGGATCTCTTCGCCGAGCATGCTCTTGCTTTTGACAACTTTCGTCGCGGAATACCGGCGAGCAATGTCGAGCAGATAGTCAACCGCCTCCCGGGCATCATCCGCCCAGAGCACCTGCCCTCCCTGTGCGATCACCCGGGACTCCAAGGTCTCGAGATATTTGCCAAGGTTGGCCACGGTATGCGCTTTAACCGTCTGCGCATGGGTTCGCAGCGCCTCCCAGTTGTCTACTTCCGCGACGACCTGGTTGCGGGCCGCCATCGTCTTTGACAGGGTGAGCAGCAGATTCTTCTGGAGTTGGCTGTCTGCCAGTGCCTTTCGGGAGTTGCGACGTATGTCAATCATCGAATTTCGCGAGCAATTCGGCCAGGTGAATCGTTTGGACCGGGACCTGCTGACGACGCAGCAGCCCGCCGATATGCATCAGGCAGCTCACATCGTTACCTACCACGTATTCGGCGCCTGATTCCCTGATCCACCGGACCTTGTCCTGACCGATGGCTACCGAGATTTCCGGGAACTTCACCGAGAAGGTGCCGCCGAAGCCGCAACATCGGGTCGAGTTCTCCATCTCGCGAAACTCGATTCCCTCGACCTCTCGAATCAGCGCGCGCGGTTGCTCGGAAATCCGCAGTTCGCGCAGCAAGTGGCAGGAATCGTGGTAGGTGACGACCGCAGGAAAACGAGCCCCGGTCTTGCGGACGCCGAGGTGAGTTACCAGGAAGTCCGAGAACTCGAAAGTCCGTGCGGCCAGCGAGTTGGCCAAGCGCCATTGCGCACTGCCCTCGGGGAACAGGCCGGGCATGAACACTTTGACCATCGTCGCGCACGATCCTGACGGTACGACGATCGGCAAGTCGGAGTCGCCAAAGACCTCCATCATGTGGCGCGCCACGTGAGCAGCCTGATCGCCGTAGCCGGTATTGAAGGCCGGCTGCCCGCAGCATGTCTGGCGCTGGTCGAAGTTCACTTCTACGCCCGCTTTGCGGAGTACTTTCACGGCCGAAAGACCGACCTGCGGGTACAGTTGATCGACCAGACAGGTGACGAACAATGCGACTTTCATGCGGAAACCAGGAGGATACTGTAGAGCCTCGGCGAGAAATTGTAAACAAGGGCTGACCGGCTGTCCAGGCGGACCGACTGAGGTTTTGAACGTTCCGATAGTTGAGTGCAAACCGGGCCGAAAAGCGGCGGATTCTGAAAAGCGAATCCGCCCTACGACTGCTCGACGTGCGAAGGCTGGTGGTCGCAAGGCGGATTCGCTTTTCAGAATCCGCCGCTTTTCGGCCCGGTTGATTCGCTCCCGACACTTGACTTCCGCTTCCGGTCGGCTGTTCAGCTTTTCAGCGTTTGAGCTGGATGGGTAGGCCGAACTGGACGTTTTCTTCGCGGATCGAGAATTCGTCGACGTTGGCGCCTGCATTTCGAAAGAAGTCGACTACCTGGGTCACTAGAATTTCCGGAGCCGAAGCGCCCGAGGTGACACCCACGTTCTCCACGCCCTCCAGCCACTCCGGCAGGATGGCGTGCACGTCATTGATAAGGTAGGATTTCGAGCCCGATTTTCGCGCTTCTTCGACCAAACGGTTGGAGTTGCTGCTGTTGGCGGCCCCGACGACGAGGATCAGTTCGGCTCTTTCAGCCAGGTGCCGGACCGCTTCCTGGCGGTTCTGAGTCGCGTAACAGATGTCTTCGGATGGGGGCGCCTGGAGGGCAGGGAACTTTTGTTTGAGCGCCTGTACGATTTCCTTTGTATCGTCGAGGCTTAGCGTCGTCTGTGTCAGGTATACAAGTTGGTCCGGATTCTCCAGTTCCAGGTCATCGATCTCCGCGACCGAGGTGACCAGGCGGATATGCTCGGGCGCCTCGCCCATCGTCCCCACGACCTCGTCGTGTCCCTTGTGTCCGATGAGCAGTATCGTGTGGTCCTTGCGGGCAAATCGGATGGCTTCGCTGTGCACCTTGGTAACAAGCGGACACGTGGCGTCAATGACTTTGAGGTTCTTGGCCTTGGCTTGACGCCAAACCTCAGGTGCCACTCCATGAGCACTGAAGATAACGGTACCCCCGGCGGGGACTTCATCCAGCTCGTCGACGAAAATGGCCCCTTTGCGACGTAACTCTTCAACGACGTAGGGATTGTGGACGATTTCCTTGCGAACGTAGAGCGGTTTGGGGAATTTTTCGAGGGCCAGGTTAACGATCTCGATCGCGCGGACAACCCCGGCGCAAAAACCCCGGGGACTCGCCAGGATGACTTTCTTCACCATGGAATGATCCATGGTACCACGGCATGACCCGGTGCCATGGATACTCGACGCGGACGCTCAGGCCAGGGAGTCGATCCTCGCCTGCTGTTCCTCATGCAGCTGCGAAACGGCCTGCTCGGCGCGCGATCGCAGCATCATCTTCTGATCGCGGTCGGCAACGAGGTCGGACAGTTCCTTGAACATGTTCTCATCTATGCTTGCCGCATGGGGAAGAATGAATTTTCGGGTTTCCGCGAGCACCTCGCTGACGAACTGCTGATCGTGAACGAATCCCAGCGAAATGAGGTTGCTGATACGGTCGGCCAGCTTGAGTTTCTTGGCCCGCAACGTACCGGACTTCATTAGGCGCGTCAGGTACTCCGACTTCGGTTCGCGGACCCCGTTGACCTCGCGCAGGGTTACTTCCATGACCAGATCGTAGACCGCGGGACCGTCACTGTCGATCGTCACAATCTCGTCGCGGTTGACTCCAGGCATGCCTTTGCATTCTTCGAAAAGATCGTGAATAACCGCGGCTTTCAGCAGGACCGGATCGATCATCTTGTAATCGATCAGGATCGTCATCGTGTCCAGTTGATGGCGGAACATGTTGCTGCCGGCTTTACGTCTTTTGCCGATTAACGCCGTGGCCTTTGAAATGTACGGCGCCATCGTGATTTCAGCGAGGGGTTTGGATATGTCCATGCCAGGATCTTTCCTTGGATCGGGATTGGCCCGGTGCAATTGCGGATAATAGCACCTCTTAAATGTAGAGCCAGAACATTCCAGGAAAGTTTCACGGCGGGCCGAATATTCCTTTTTACCACCAACACAAACCCCCTCATTTTGCAGCCGGACGCCCAACCAGCAGAACGCCCGGGCCGTCCTGAGGCTATAATACGTTGGAATGGCTTCAGCAGAGTCCACACCTAAAACCAACACAGCCACCGCGCAGGTGAGCTCCGTCTATGGGCCGGTACCCAGCTGGAGGGTCGGGCAGTCACTCGGCATCGATCCGATCTGTATCAACTCAATTTGCTCATTTAATTGCACTTACTGTCAGCTTGGCTTTATCCAGGTCCGGGTTAACGAAAGACGGCTGTTCGTCCCCACCGAGAAGATCCTGGCGGATCTCGAGCAGAGCCGCTGGGGGGAGGCGGATATCCTGACCATCTCGGGCAGCGGGGAACCGACGCTCGCTCTGAATCTGGGCGACATCATCAGCGGATTGAAGAATCGGACCGGTAAGCCGGTCCTCGTCCTCACCAACGGTACTCTGCTGCATCTGCCTGAAGTTCAGGCGGAATTGGCTCGTGCGGACAAGGTGTATGTCAAGCTGGATGCCGCCAGCGAGGCAACATTCCAACGGATCAACCGTCCTGTCCCAGGTGTCACTCTTGCCAGGATTGTGCAGTCGCTTGTAGAGTTTCACTCGATGTACCCGGGTTACCTCGGGATACAGATGATGTTCACACGTGTGAACCTGGGAGAGGCGGACGAGTTTGTTGAGATCCTGAATCGGGTCAGGCCCGATGAGGTGCAGCTCAACACGCCCACCCGGCCGTATCCGCAGGATTGGGTTCTGCAGGCGAGGGGCAGTCATGAGGGTGTGGACTACCCGGCGAAGCCACTGAAACGGATCAGCCGCGAGGAGGCAGATGCCCTCAGGACGAAACTTCGGGAGCTGACCGGGTTGAAGATCATCTCCGTCTACAAAGAAGAGAAGTGAAGTAGTGGCACCTAAGCTGGAGACTTTTCCCAACCAGTACCCGGGCAGGGAGTACGAAGTTCACATCAGTTGCCCGGAATTCACGGCCGTTTGTCCGAAGACCGGCCAGCCGGATTTCGGTACGATCCAGATCTGTTACGTGCCCGATGCGAAGATCATCGAGCTCAAGTCGTTGAAACTCTACATCTTTTCGTTTCGCGACCAGGGGATTTTTCACGAGCATGTGACCAACCGGATACTTGACGACATCGTGGAGGCCTGCGAGCCCATCAGGTGCGAGGTGACCGGAGATTTCAACGTCCGCGGCGGGATTAAGACCGTGGTTAAGGCAAGGTACGAGAAGAAGCGCTAGCACATGAAGAGCCCAACGGACGTCTTCGCGCTGACACGACAGCTGGTTGACATTCAGTCTGTGACCGGGAACGAAGGAAGGGTCGGGCGTTTCTTGCTCGACCTGCTTCGACGGGACGGCTGGGAATGCTTGTCCCAGGAGGTCTCCCCTGGACGGTTTAACGTCCTGGCCCGGTGCGGCCGTCCATCGGTTCTCCTCACTACCCATATCGATACGGTTCCCCCGTTTTTCCCCTCGTCCGAGAACGGTGACTGGATTTCCGGCCGCGGCAGCTGCGACGCCAAGGGGATCGCTGCTGCGATGATTTGCGCTGCAAGCGCACTGCGCGAGGAAGGGGTGTCGGATCTCGGGCTTCTCTTCGTCGTCGGTGAGGAGACGGACAGCGACGGCGCGCGAAAAGCGCTGGAGCTCGATCTTCACTGTTCGTTCATCGTCGACGGAGAGCCAACCGACAACCACCTGGCGGAGGGGCATAAAGGTACCCTCTGGCTGCGCCTCCTCGCGACCGGAACGACGGCTCATTCCGCGTATCCGGAACGCGGAGAGTCGGCGACCGCTAAACTGGTCGATTGTCTGTACGACCTCTCCCGCCATTCCTTCCCGGAGGACCCGGTGCTCGGTCGCAGTCTCCTGAACATCGGGAAGCTGGACGGTGGGGTGGCGCCCAACGTAGTCGCCGACAGGGCGGAGGCTGAGGTACTCATCCGGACCGTCAGGCAAAATGCCCAGTACTTGGACAGTATGGCCCCGGTAATAGGCGAGCGTTGCACCGTGGAGGTTATCAGGACCAGTGAAGCGCAGCGAATGCACGTCGTTTCAGGCTTCCCCCGCAAAGTCGTCGGATTTGGCACCGACATCCCGGTCCTCCGAGACCTCGGACAACCGTTGTTGGTTGGCCCGGGATCGATTTTGGAAGCGCACACCGTGGCCGAGAAAATCGCCAAGCAGGAATTGCTCGAAGGAGTGGGACTCTACCAGCGCCTGGTCAGGGCGCTACGAAGTGACAGCAAGGTTCCCTAGCACGTTTTCATCTTTTTTACCGCACAGGATCTTATGTTCCGCAATTTGATGCTCAGGTTCGCCGGCAGTCCGCGGCTTCTCAATGTCGTTTCAAAGGTCGGAATTCGTTACCGCTTTGCACACCGCTTCATCGCCGGGGAAACGATCGAGGAAGCTATCAAAGTCGTCTCGGATCTTAATTCGCGCTCGATACTCGCGTCGATCGACATGCTGGGAGAAGGAGTGAGAGACGAGCGCGAGGCCAACGCGGCCGCTGACGCCTACTCGGCTCTCCTGGCCCGGATCAGCCAGGAACAAATCGACGCAAACATTTCTGTCAAACTGACCCAACTCGGCTTGGATGTCAGCCGGGATCTTTGCCGCGATAACCTCGTCCGGATCCTCGAAAGGGCCCGACAGGTCCAGAATTTTGTCTGCGTGGACATGGAAAGCTCGGCACATACACAACGGACCCTCGATCTGTTTTTCGAAGTGTACGAGCACTTTCCTTGCCAGGTCGGCACCGTCATTCAGTCCTACCTCTACAGGAGCGAGAAGGACATCCAGGAACTGAGCCAGAAAGGCTGCAGCATTCGACTGTGCAAGGGTGCCTATAAGGAACCTCCCGAGATAGCCTTTCCAAGGAAGGCGGACGTCGATCGCAATTACATCAAGCTCTTGGACATGTTGCTCGTTTCTCCGGCTTACACGGCAATAGCAACGCATGATGACGCGATGATCGACCACGCGTGCCGGTTTATCGCGGACAACCAGGTTCCGGCCAGCAAATACGAATTTCAGATGCTTTATGGAGTCCGGCGGGAATTGCAGTTTCGGTTGGCGAAGCAGGGCTACAAGATGCGGGTATACGTGCCCTACGGCCGCCACTGGGCACCGTATTACATGCGCCGGCTAGCCGAGCGCCCGGCCAACGTTTTCTTCATCGCGAAGAACTTGTTCAGGAAGTGATTTTTCGGGGACATGATACTTAATTCCCACACCGTCCGCACTGCCGCGCGGAGGCAAAGGAATTAAGTTTTGTGTCCCCGAAAAATCCCGTGTCCCCGAAAGCGCTGAGACGGCTTCATCCGCAATCTGCCTTACAACAGCTCCTCGTTCGGATTAGTCTCTCTGAATTGCCGCTCTTCGACCCGGTCGGTATTACCCGATTGCCGACAAGCCAGTTTCGGGGACACAAAACTTAATTCATTTGCATACGGGACGTACGCGATACCGGAACGGGAATTAAGTATTATGTCCCCGAAACTGCTACCGCGCTGAATGCTTCACATACTGGCGCAGGCTGACAAGATTAGAAAAGTATTCGTGCGAAGGCAGACTGTCCCTCAGCCCTAGTTTAGCGAAACCGGGACCGGTCAATACGATCGGGATCCGGAACGTTTCGGCAGTAGCGCAGAGTGCCTCGAAATCGCTCTTGCTGCTTGCGTCCAATCGAGTCCTGACCGAGCAGATACAAACAAGGTTCACCGGCTCATCTTTGACCATTTCGGCCATGGCCTGGAACGGTGTCCGAGCGCCGAGGTTGAGGCAGTCCCAACCTTCGGATTCGAGGACACGTCCAACCCCCTCCGTCAACACGCACGGCTCCGGATCAGGGGACGCGCAGAGGGCTGTCTTGCCGTTGGCCCGTCGTCGAACGATGCGCGGATAGAAGTAAGCGACCGCTGACTCGAGGTTCTTGCAGCCGAGATGATGCTGCCCGAGCGACAATTTCTTGGTCCGCAGCTGTTCCTCGATCGAATCGGCCACCGGCAGAAGCAGGTTATCGTAAAGATCCGCCAGCTCGAGTCCGCGGATGTAGAGGCGGTCGAGCAATTCACGGATTCGCCGGACCTGGTTTTGCACGGCCAGGTAAAGTGTCAGCTCCCGCAGTTTGTCGCGGTTCTGCTGGTTGACGAAGTTCTCGACATCGGGGTCTTCCCAGTCTTGTTTTGTCAGCACACCGGTCGCCACAAATCCCCGGCTCGCCTGGAACTCGGATATGTCATCCAGCTTGAACTTCCGATGCCCTCCCGGAGTTCTGAAGCACTTGAGCAAGCCGGCATCCGCCCAGCGCTTGACGGTCGTTTCGCTCACGTTCCACATTTCCGCGAGCTCTCGCGTGGAGTAAGTTCGGTCTCGGTTCATGGAATCGAAGAAAGGAATGCCAACCAGGACAAAAGACCCCCCAAGACAACGTGATATTAGGAGGCTTCGGAAGCGAAGTCAATGCTCCCGGATCGGAATTTATCCGGGGGTGAATGTGTAGCCGGAACAAGGGTGCCGTTGCCTCTCGAGGACTCACAAGTGTAAAATCCGTTGTCAGCCGGCTGTTAATTTTTTTGACTGCTTCGGTGGTGAGGAGCCAATGCTGTCGCTTCGCCAGAAACTGCTTTTGCTGCTTCTGCCGCTCTGCCTGGTGCCGCTGATCGCAATCTCGGTTTTTTCGTATTTTCAGGCCAGGGACCGGATCACCGAGGACCGGCTCGTCCTCTTTCTGGAACAGATCGCACGAGACATCTCCGACACCATCCATCTGACTCTTCTGGAGAAGACGGAAGAGGTCGTGTCGATGAGCCTTTACGGTGAGTTGCGTGAATACGTGAAGGACTCCAAGAAGCCTTCTCCCCAGGAACTGCTCGACGTTCTGATTGAAATCCACGAAGTGTACGACTTTCTGGTTCTGTTTGACCGGGATGGCCGGATCGTCATGACGAACAGTCACGACCGGAACCGAATGGCCGTTCATTTGGACGAATCCAAACTGGTCACGCTCCGCGGGCGCTCCGTGCTCGATTTCACCCCGGAAGCCGGCTGGCTTAAGCAGGTCTTCAATGGCCGATTTGCCTACGTCGACTGGCACCAATCTCCCCTGGTCCACGAGTTTTACGAATACGAGGAAGAGGATGTTGCCAAGCGCTACGGGCTTGGGTTTGCCGCCCCGATTCTCGATTCGGAGGGGCAGGTGGTCGGCGGAATCCTGGCCCTGATGAGCTGGGAGTACATCCAGGAAATCCTGGACAAGGTGGAAGAAGACTTGGATCAGAAGGCGCTGAGGTCAGGGTATGCGTTTCTGGTCTCCAACCGAAATACTATTGTCGGGCACAAATTCCGCCAGAACCGCGGTGATGTAACGGTCCCCGCCGGACAGTCGGTCGAAAATTACGGGCGGCGCCTGCGTGATGACCTACACCTTGACCGGCTCTATGAGCTGGTAACCAAGGGCCAGCGCAACGGCGAGTACGAATCGCCTCCGGGCATTCGACGGATAGTGGGTCTCGCCCACATCAACCACGAGTTCTTCCAGTGGGTCTGCATCGTCGGAATTGATGAAAAGGACATTTTTGCGCCCGTCATTCGCCTGAAGAATGTCCTAATTACGGCAGTTTCCGTTACGGTCCTGCTTGTTCTCTTCCTCATCTACTGGCTTGCCCGGACGATAACGGTTCCTATCAAGCGCCTCAAGCAGACGGCGGGCGTCATCGCGGGCGGGGATTTCAGTCAGCGAGTGGATGTCAGCGGAAAGGATGAGATCGGGGAACTTGCGAAGACGTTCAACGATATGGCGCAGTCTCTGGAAGAGCGAAGCGCCGCGCTGCTCGAGCTCAACCGAAATCTCGAGGCAAAAGTCAAAGAACGGACCCGCGAGCTGGAGCGTAGCAACGTCCAGCTGCAGAAGGCCTATCACGACCTGAAAGAAACCCAGGTGCAGCTGGTGCAGAGCGAGAAGATGGCCTCGCTCGGTCAGCTGGTTTCAGGCATCGCCCACGAGATCAAGAACCCGCTCAATTTCATCTACGGGAACACCGGTTTTCTGAAGAACTACATCGAAGGCCTCAAGTCTCTGATCAATCTCTACGAGTCGCGCGCCCATTTCGAATCGACGGATCAGAAAGAGATTCAGGAGACCAAGCGCCGGCTGAATTACGACTTCATGGTCGAGGATCTGGACACGCTGATTCGAAATTTCGAAGAGGGAGCCGGCCGCATCAACGCCATCATTGGCGACTTGAAAACCTTCTCGAGAATCGACCGTGAGGACTTCAGGGCTGTGGATATCCACGAACCGATAAACTTGGCGCTGAATCTTCTCCAGAACGAATATCGGGATCGGATTCGGCTTCACAAGGAATTTGGCGTGGTCCCTCCGGTCGAATGTCATCCGGGCAAGATCAGCCAGGTGTTTCTTAATCTGCTGGCCAATTCCTGCCACGCCATCGTGGCACAGGGCGATATCTGGATACGCTCCTCTTGCCGCGATGGGAAAGTGGTGCTGGAAGTCGAGGACAACGGAGTCGGCATCGAGAAGCAGAACCTGGGGAAGATCTTCGAGCCGTTCTTCACCACGAAGCCGGCCGGGCAGGGAACCGGGCTCGGTCTGAGCATCACTTACGGGATCGTGCAGCAGCATCGGGGCACGATCGAGGTCGAAAGCCAAAAGGGCGAAGGGACCCTATTCCGCGTTCAGCTTCCTTTGAAACATGAACAAGCATGAGCTTCTGATCGTCGATGACGAGGTCGCCAACCTGCAAAAGCTAAAGCGGACGTTTGTCGCTGATTACGTCGTTCATGAGGCGACCACCGGGGACGAGGCACTCGCGCTGCTTCGCGAACATCCGATCGCCGCGATCATCACTGACCAGCGAATGCCTGGTATCAGCGGCGTCAACCTGCTCCGCCAGTCACTCGAGATCCGTCCGGATGCCGTTCGCATCATTCTGACCGGTTACACGGAAGTCGAGTACCTGATGGATGCAATCAACCAGGGCCAGGTGCACCGGTACATCACCAAACCCTGGGAGCCGCTGGGGTTGCGCGAGGCGGTCAGGCAGGAGCTTGAACGGTGGGAGCTCAAGAAAGAAAACGAGCGACTGGCCGCTCAGCTCCGGCAGGCCAACGAGAAACTTGAGAGAGAGAATCTCCGCCTTCGCCAGGAGATGGAGTTTTTAGAGCAGCCCAGCCGCCGCCTGGTTTATCAAAGCCAGGAGATGTCCGAGTTGATGACGCTGCTCGACCGCGTGGTCCCGACCAGCTCGACCGTGCTCATCCAGGGCGAGACCGGCACAGGAAAGGAACTGATCGCCCGCTATATCCATGACAACAGTCCCCGGGCGGAACAGCCGTTCATAGCCGTCAATTGTGGCGCGATTCCTGCCGAGCTGGTCGAGAGCGCGTTTTTCGGGCACAAGAAGGGATCGTTTACGGGCGCGATCGAGAACCGCAAGGGCCACTTCGAGTCGGCCCACCAGGGGACTCTGTTCCTGGACGAGATAGGGGAAGCGCCGCTGGACCTGCAGGTGAAGATGTTGCGGGTCCTTCAGGACGGTGAAATTCTCCCTGTCGGGGCTCAGAACCCGCGCAAGATCGACGTCCGTATCATCGCCTCCACCAACCGCGTGCTGAGCCGTGAGGTTGAAGAGGGCCGTTTCCGCCAGGATCTTTTCTTCCGGCTCAATGTTTTCGCTGTGTTTGTCCCGCCGCTCCGCAATCGCCGTCAGGACATCGACGCCCTCGCGGCCTATTTTCTGGAAAAGTGCTGCCGCCGCCTGAACAAGCAGATCACTGGCTTCGAGCCGGAAACCGTGGCGCTGCTTAACCGGTTCGATTGGCCCGGAAACGTCCGCGAGCTTGAAAACGAGATCGAACGGATGGTGATTCTGGCCGAGCCTCACCAGCCCATCCCTCCCTCCATGGTTTCCGAACGGATTCGAATCGCCTCCAGTCTCGCCGGCAGTTCCGACCTGGGCCTGAAGGAAAAGCTGGCGGACATGGAGCGCAGCCTGATTCTGGAGGCTCTGCGCCGCCACGGCTACAACCGCAGCCACGCGGCCGATGCTCTCGGCATCAGTCGGCAGACGATCATAGCCAAGCTGAAGCAGTACGCGATCGAATAAGAGGAGCGAAGATGCTCAAGCACTTGAAACTCGGAGCGCGCATTTCCCTGATCACCGGTTTGGTCGTATTGATTGCCTTCGGGGCAACCACGTGGATCCTTTCGACAACGTCGAGTCGCCTCGCTCGCCAGCAGTCGTTCAATCTGGCCGAATCCGTCGCTTCCGAAAACGCGAACCGCGTGGACGCGATGCTCGAGGTCGGAATGGACGCCATGCGAACGCTGGCCCATGTCTTCGAGGCGCTGAAAGCAGCCGATCAGACTGATCGGCCGATGTGCGACGAGATCCTTCGCCAGGTGCTGCAGCAGAACCCCGAATTCCTCGCCGTCTGGACGTGCTGGGAACCCAACGCATTCGACGGCCGGGATGCCTCGTATGTGAATCGACCCGGTACCGATGCCACCGGACGGTACGTCCCGTACTGGAACCGTGCGGCGGGTTCGATTCGGCTCGAGCCACTGATCGGGTACAACGTCCCGGGGGAGGGTGACTACTACCTCCTGGCCAAGATGTCCAATCAAGAGACGATCACTCCTCCATACGTCTACAAGGCGGCTGGAGAGGACGTCCTCATGACCAGCCTGGTCGTGCCGATTCGACACAATGGGACGTTCGTGGGCGCCTGCGGGGTCGATATCCAGCTGAAGACTATCCAGGGGCTGGTTGCGCAGATCCGGCCGCAGGGGACGGGATTTGCGGCACTGATCAGCAATAATGGCAGATACGCGGCGCATCCCGATGCGACCGCGTTGAACGCAGACCTCGGATCCGCCGCGGTGGAAAGCCAGATGAAATCCGCCGCGCGCGCGGGCAGGCCCCTGCACCTGACCCGTGCGGTCGCAGGCCGGGAGTACTACTCGAGCATGGTTCCACTCGTTATTGGGCAAACGCGCACTCCCTGGGCTTTCCTCGTGAATATCCCGATGGACACGGTGTTGGCGCCGGCCCGTGAGGTGCGCAACACGGTCCTGCTCATCGGGGCGATGGCGCTCCTTGGCGTTTTCATTGTCTTGTACCCGGTAAACAGGCGCCTGGTTTCTGCACCCGTCACCGTTGTGACCGGCGTCGCCGAACAGATCGCCGCTGGAAACCTCATCAAGGCTCGCGACGACTTGAGGGAGATCGACGCGGCCGCGCGTGCCCGGCGCGACGAAATAGGCCGGCTACTCGATGCCTTTGAGGCGATGATCGGAAACCTGAGCTCGCTCGCTGATCAGGTCCAGCGGTCTGTCGTCCAGGTGAGCTCATCGACCGTGGAGATCGCCTCGGCGACCCGGCAGCTGGAAGCAAGCAGCCATGAACAGGTAGCCTCGGCTCGCGAAGTCTCCGCAACAACCAGGGAAATTTCAGGCATCTCGGACCGGCTGGTTCTCACGATGGACAACGTCTCGAAAGACCTGTCGGGTGCGGTTGAGCAGGCGGCACAGGGACGGGATTCCCTGCAAAACATGGAAGCCGCCATGTCCCAGCTCGTCACTGCCACTAAAAGTATTTCATCGAGCCTCGCCACGATAAACATACGGGCCAAGCGGATCTCAGAGGTGGTCAACGCGATCAACAAGATATCCGAGCGGACCAATCTGCTTTCACTGAACGCGGCCATCGAGTCGGAAAAAGCGGGCGAGTACGGGAAGGGGTTTGGCGTGGTTGCCCGCGAAATCAGTCGCCTGGCGGATCAGACCGCGATCGCGACCCACGATATCGCCTCCGTGATCCAGGAGATGCAGTCGTCCGTGTCGGCCGGTGTGATGGAAGTCGAAAAGTTCTCGGACGAGGTAAGCCGGCGCACCGAAGAAGTCGCCCGAATCGGCACGCAACTGACCTCACTCATTGATGAGGTACAGGAACTGCGCCCGCAGTTCACGTCGATCACCAGCGGCATGCACGACCAGAGCACCGGCGCCCAGCAGATCAGCGAAGCCATTGCGCAGTTGTCGGCGACTGCGGACCAGACACGGCAATCAGTCGTCGACTTCAGGCAGGTGACCGAAAATCTGAATGCGGCCACCCAGGCGCTGCAACAGGAGGTCGGCCGCTTCAAGATCACCCAGGCGGTTTGAGCGGTGCGAGCGACAAGCGAATGATGTTAAGCGGCAGATCGATCGAGGCAAATTGCCGGGCGACCCAAACGGTGATTGGATTGCGGCGACGGCCTTCTGGAGCGCGGACGTCCCGTCCGCACTGGGTTCGCGGGCATCCTGCCCGCCCGCCGGGCATCCTGCCCGGCGTTCTCGGAGATTGCAGCTGTAACCCATCCCGACAATCGACCATCTAATCAGGAAAGAGGTAAGGAGGCCCGTAATGGCAGAGAACTATTCTGACTACCTGATTGTTGGCGCAGGTTTGGCCGGCGCATCGGCCGTTGAAGGGATTCGCGAGCGCGATTCGAAGGGTTCGATCACCATGATCGGCGCCGAGAGTCATCCGCCCTATGATCGGCCGCCTTTGACCAAGAAGCTTTGGTTTGGAAAAGCGGAAGTCAAGGACATCTTCCTCCATGATCAGGCCTTCTATGAGAGCAATGGAGTAACGCTGGCGTTGGGCAGGACTGTCGTGGCTCTGGACACCCAGAGGCGGACGGTCACGGACGACAGCGGTCAGCGCTACCGGTTCCGCAGACTGCTCCTGGCCACCGGAGGCGAGCCGCGCGCCCTTCCCATCCCAGGCGG
>Ga0105092_10000093_pt1 | contig 40740 bp, 30 predicted proteins | sample PPLLak2March2015_FD_87021 | JGI IMG/M metagenome (GOLD analysis project Ga0105092, IMG submission 87021) | Freshwater sediment microbial communities from Prairie Pothole Lake near Jamestown, North Dakota, USA - PPLs Lake P7 Core (1) Depth... | ecosystem: Environmental > Aquatic > Freshwater >... | reverse complement strand
ATGTTGTAAGTTGTATGTTGTAAGTTGTATGTTGTAAGTTGTATGTTGTAAGTTGTATGTTGTAAGTTGTATGTTGTAAGTTGTAGGTTGTATGTTGGCGTGGGGTTTTAACCTACAACCTACAACCTTTTCATAAAAACTCCCTTGGATCGGTGATCACGCCGGTTATGGCGGCGGCAGCGGCGGTTAGCGGGCTCGCAAGAAGCGTGCGGGCACCGGGTCCCTGTCGGCCCTCAAAATTCCGGTTCGAGGTGGAAACTGCATATTTTCCTTCGGGAATTTTGTCATCGTTCATGGCCAGGCAGGCGGAACAACCGGGCTGCCTCAGCTCAAATCCGCATTCTGCCAGCATTTTATCAATTCCTTCTGCTTTGGCCTGTTTTTCGACCTGCCGTGATCCCGGTACGATCCATGCTGTTACGCCTGGGGCTTTTTTCTTTCCCTTTACAAAATTGGTGAACTCCCGCAAGTCCTCTATCCGGCCGTTGGTACAACTTCCGACAAATACATAGTCAACAGGCTTGCCGAGCATGGGCGAGCCATTCTCGTACCCCATGTACGACATCGCTTTTTCAAATGTGATCCGGTTGCTCTGCGGCACATTTGCCAGTTCGGGTATCCGTCCGGTGATGCCAACACCCATGCCCGGATTGGTGCCATAGGTGATCATGGGTTCTATATCAGCCGCATCATAAACCAGCTCGCGGTCGAATAAGGCATCAGTATCAGAGACCAGTGTTTTCCAGAATGCCAGTTTTTTGTCCCATTCGGCACCCTTCGGGGCAAATTCCCTGCCCCTGACATAATTAAAAGTGGTCTCATCGGGGGCAATCAACCCGCCGCGGGCACCCATCTCTATGCTCATGTTGCAGACGGTCATCCGGCCTTCCATGCTGAGGCTCCGTATGGCGCTTCCGGCATATTCAATGAAATATCCTGTACCGCCGCTCGCCGATATCCTGGAAATTATATACAGGATTATGTCTTTTGCAGTAACGCCTTTTCCAAGTTTTCCGTCAACCGTGATGCGCATTTTGCCGGGCCTGGGCTGCATGATGCATTGGGTGGCCAGAACCATTTCCACCTCACTTGTTCCAATGCCAAAGGCCACACAACCAAAGGCACCGTGCGTGGAGGTATGGCTGTCCCCGCAGACGATGGTCATGCCTGGCTGGGTGAATCCCAGTTCCGGTCCGATCACGTGCACGATCCCCTGGTAGGGATTGTTGAGTCCATACAGTTGAATTCCGTGTCTTTTTGTATTTTCCGTCAGTTTGTCTACTTGTGTACGCGACAGGGCGTCGTGGATGGTAAGATGCTGGTTAATGGTGGGCACATTGTGATCCGGTGTGGCCACCGTTTTTTCAGGCCGGGCTACGCGTATACCTCTTTTATCGAGGCCTGCAAAAGCCTGGGGGCTTGTTACCTCGTGGATCAGATGCCTGTCGATATACAGCACACTGGGGCCGTCCTTGATCTCAGTGACCACATGTGCGTCCCATATCTTATCAAATAATGTTCTTTTCAAAGCTGGATAGTTATCAGATTAGACAATTTTGTTGATGGCATTAATCAGCGCTTCGACTGTTGCGGTCATGATGTCAGTGTGGCCGGCAAAGCCATAATACAGCCTGCCACGGTTCTCAATCTGGACATGAACCTTGCCCACATCGTCGCTTCCGCGGGTAATGGCCTGCACCAGGAATTCCTCGAGCTTTATATTATGACGGACAATACTTTTAACCGCCTTAAATGAGGCATCGACCGGACCGTTGCCCGATTCAGTGGCCGTGAACTTTTCTCCCCGGATGTTGAGGGTGATGGCAGCCATGGGAATGGCCGATTTTCCGGCTATGATCTGCAGGTGCTCGAGCTTGATGGCCTTCCCGTCAAAGGCCTCTTCATTGCCCACCAGCAGTTCCAGGTCTTCGTCCTTTACCTCTTTTTTCCGGTCTGCCACCTCCAGGAATTTTTCATAGATGGTCTCCAGATCCGGGCCCTCGACTTTATAGCCCAGGTTCTGCAGCCTGTGCTTGAGTGCGGCCCTTCCGCTGCGGGCCGTAAGGGCAATGATCGATTCGCTGATGCCCACATCCACGGGATCGATGATTTCGTAGTTCTCGCGGTTTTTCAGAACGCCGTCCTGGTGAATACCTGAAGAATGGGCAAAAGCATTGCGACCCACAATGGCCTTATTTGGCTGCACCGGCATGTTCATCAGCGACGATACCATACGGCTTGTCTTGTAAATATTTTGCGACCGGATCCTGGTTTCAATGTTCAGGTGTTTCCGGCTTTTCATGATCATGACCACTTCCTCGAGGGAGGTATTTCCTGCGCGCTCTCCAATGCCATTGATGGTGACTTCCACCTGCCTGGCGCCATTGATCACCCCCGTAACGGAATTGGCGGTAGCCATGCCCAGGTCGTTGTGACAGTGGGTGGATATGACCGCTTTGTGAATGCCTTTTACATTGTCGACCAGGTATTTGATCTTTTGCCCGTATTCCTCGGGAAGGCAATACCCGGTGGTATCCGGAATATTTACCACCGTGGCACCGGCCTTGATCACCGCTTCAATGACCCTTGCCAGGTACTCATTCTCGCTCCGCCCCGCATCCTCTGCATAAAATTCAATGTCCTCCACATATTTTTTTGCATATTTCACCGCCGCCACGGCTCTTTCGATGATCTCCTCGGGGGTGGCATTGAATTTATACTTTATATGATAGGGAGAGGTGCCGATGCCGGTGTGAATTCTTTTGTGCCTGGCATATTTCAAGGCATCCGCCGCAACGTCAATATCTTTTTCAACAGCGCGCGTAAGGGCGCAAATGACAGGTTCCTTTATAACCTTGGAAAGCTCCTCCACGGAATGAAAATCTCCGGGACTGGATATGGGGAATCCGGCTTCTATTACATCAACACCAAGTGCCTCGAGGGCTCTGGCCACTTCAATCTTTTCTACTGTGTTCAGCTGGCAGCCCGGAACCTGTTCCCCGTCCCGAAGCGTGGTGTCGAAAATGTATAACCTGTCACTCATTGCAAATGGTTTTAATTTGATAAATGAAAAGAGCCATTCCCGACCTGAGAATGGCTCTTATATTTTATACCTGCCGATATACCATTCTCACGCCGGTTTCTCAAGGAGACCGAGCAAAATTATGCCGAGAATAATAACCAGCCTGTTCATATTCATGTTGATCAGTGTGCAAATGTAATGATAAAAATCATTTTTAAAAAAAAGATTGCTGCGTTTTCCTTAATTCTTTTAGAAATTTTATTGATATGGTGCACGGAAAACTCGCAATGACGCATCACCTGGCCCATCACGGCGCGTTAATACAGCCTTCGGTTGCCCGTCACTCACTCCATGGCATTCATGAGCTCTTCGGTCATTTCAAGATTATGATAAATATTCTGAACATCATCCACCTCTTCAAATTCTTCAATGATCCGGAGAAGTTTCTGGGCTGATTCGAGATCGAGTTTTTTGGTGTCATTCGGAATACGCTGGAGTTGTGCATTTTCGATCTTAACACCCATTTCATCCAGCTTTTTCTGAACCCGGCCAAAATCTTCCACGGCACATGTGATCATAAATACATCATCTGTCAGTTCGATGTCTTCCACCCCGGCATCAATAATATCAAGCTCAAATGATTCGGGATCGAGCTTGGCTTTGGGAACCGTAAATACTCCCTTGCGTTCGAAAATAAAAGACAGGGAGCCATTTGTGCCCAGGTTTCCGCCCCTTTTGTTAAAGATCGCACGGATGTTTGCCACGGTACGGGTATTGTTGTCGGTCAGACACTCAATAAATATTCCAACGCCGCCTGGTCCGTATCCTTCATACGTAACCTCCTGAAGATTGGCGGCTTCGTTGCTGGCTTTGTTAATGGCACGGTCTACATTTTCCTTCGGCATGTTGGCCCCTTTGGCATTCTGTATGGCCAATCGCAGCCTGGGATTATGTTCAGGTGAGGGCCCCCCCTCTTTTACGGCCATTTGAATTTCCTTGACGATCCTTGAAAAAATCTTGCCCCTTTTGGCATCCAGGGCGCCTTTTTTACGCTTTATGGTTGACCATTTGCTATGACCTGACATATGATTGATTATTTGGTTTTGAGGTTGAAGCCTACAAAAGTAATAATTTAATTAAAGAGAATGAAATATGGTGGTGGGTGATTCGTGACGAGTGAGGGTGAGGAGTGACAAGTTACGAGGTGACAAGTGACGGGTGATGGGTGAAGAGTGACTTGGTTCGCAATAGGGTTTTTATTTGGAAAACGGTCTTAAAGGATAGGGTTCGTCGTTTCTGAGAACGGGCAAATATAATCCGGTCACATACAACCTTTGGGTGGTTTAAATGTTTTATAATCACTGCATAAATGTAACAATATGAGACTTCATAAACCCCTTCCTGCCTGGTTATCCCTTGCCATTTTTGCCCCTATTTTCCTGGTTACCGGTTTTGCCGATGAGGATAACAGGATTAGCAGGATCAGGGAAGCTCTTAATAAGTTCAGTATTATTTACCAGCAGCAAAAAGTTTACCTTCATCTGGACAGGCCGGGGTATATGGGAGGGGACATCATATGGATCAAGGCTTACATTGTAAATGGCCTGAACCACCTGCCGGATACACTGAGCAGCAACCTCTACGTTGAACTGATCAGTCCCTTTCAAACCCGGGTTGAGATTAAACGATTTCAAATGTTCCGGGGGTTCGGAATAGGTGATTTCCATCTCTCGGATACCCTGCCCGAAGGTCTTTACCAGCTGAGGGCCTATACCAACTGGATGCAAAATTTTGATACCCGGTTCTTTTTCGAGAAGAATTTCAGGGTCGTAAATCCAGCTTACAGCAAGCTTATATCACCCAAGCAGGCCAGGGTAAACCAGAAGGAGCTGGAGAACAGGGGAAAGCTCGCCGGGGATATCGATCTTCAGTTCATGCCTGAAGGGGGAGATCTGGTGCAGGGCATAGAAAGCACTGTGGCTTTTAAGGCAGTGAACCAGCTTGGAAAAGGAGTGGACATCACCGGCAATATTCTGGATGACAAGGGAAACACCGTGACCTCATTCTCCAGTCATTATAAGGGCATGGGCCGCTTCTCACTTACCCCGGAAAAAGGGAAGAAATATTTTGCAGAGGTAAGGGAAGGAGATCTGAGCATAAGGGTTGATCTTCCCCAGGCCCTGGAAACGGGCATGGTAATCCATGCTGACAATGTACCCGGGATCCTAAAAATATCTTTGCAGAGCAACCGGCCTTTCACAGCAGACAGGACGGCCAACGAGGTGATACTGGTTGGCCAGATGGGCGGTAAAATTTATTATAACGAGATTTTAACCCTTGAAAAAGGAACCGCGGAAACAGTTATACGCAGGGCGCTATTCCCCAGCGGCATACTGCAACTTACTGCTTTTTCCGGAAGAGGATTACCATTGGCTGAGCGGCTGATATTCAACTTCAGGCAGGATAATATGCGGATTGGATTCACGGCCTCGGATTCGATCACGGACAATGGTACCAAGATCCTGTTTAACATTTTGGTGCGTGACAGAACGAACAAACCCCTGGAAACCAATCTTTCCCTGTCCTTTACCCGGGAAAATTCTCCTGAGCAACAGGTCAGCAATGATAACATAGTGAGCAGTCTGCTGCTATCGTCCGACCTGAATGGATTTATAGAGGATCCCTATGATTATTTCAGTGATAATACCGCTTTTCTCAGGCTGGCCATGGACAACCTGATGCTTACAAACGGATGGCGGAGATTTGACTGGTCAGAAATACTGGCCGGAAACTATCCGGATATCAAATACCATGAAGAAAGGGGCATTACGGTCATTGGTCAGATCACCCGTGATCTTTTCAATTTACCCCTTAAAAACTGCAAGATTCAGATGTCTATCCTGAGCTCTTACAATGATGTATTTACCCAATACAGTTCTGAAAAGGGATTTTTCCGTTTTGAAAACCTGGTTTATTATGATACGGTAAATGTAAAAATCGAAGCCTGGAGGCAGAATGGAAGGCGTAACCTGCTGATATTGCTTCCCGAAGAGAAAGTAAACGATGTCAGCGGTTTTCAGGGGGATTATTCACTTATTACCCAGTCGCAAAGGGATAACAAGGCCTACCGACTGGACAGGATGGAAGAATCGAAAGAGGCGTTTACCCGGGAGCAGGAGAGGCTAAAGGAAGAAGACCAAGACGGACCGCGCGGACTTTACAATGAGGCTGATTATGTGCTTCGTTCAAAAGACATACCAAAAGGCAGCTCCAATATCCTTGAAGTCATGAAGGGACGTGTCGCAGGTTTAAATATGTATGGAGACCAGATCATAATCAGGGGGCCCACAAGCCTGTTTGGCAGCAATCAGCCGCTTTTCCTCGTGGATGGAATGCCGACCCATGATGTGGAGGCCATCAAGTCAATTCCGGTAGAGGATATTGACCGCGTGGAAGTGCTGAAAGGACCGAGTGCCGCAATTTACGGATTACAGGGTGCAAACGGTGTGATCGCCGTATACACAAAGCGTGGGCATTATGTCAGGCGTGGGGTTATCGAATTCGATATGCTGGGCTACAGTACACCCAGGAGGTTTTACCAGCCAAGATATCTGCCTGATAATGAGCCGAAAACCAACTACACCTTGTACTGGCAGCCGGTGATCATGACCGATAAATCCGGCAGAGCCAGGCTGGTTCTTGACAAGCCCCAAGCCATGGGAAATTACCGCGTGGTCATTGAAGGGATATCTTATGAAGGGCATGTGGGGAGTTTTAATGAGGTGATTGATAATCAATAACCTGCCTGCCGGCAGGCAGGTCGGTGGTCGGTGGTCAGTATTCCTTGTTCTCCTGGTTTATCATGGGTACGAAACGCACGGGCAGGACTTCGGATGTTTTTAATTTTCCGTTTTTCCGGGTCATGATCACCAGCTGCTGATCGTATTTTTCTCCCACGGGAATGATCATTTTGCCGCCGTCCGCCAGTTGGTCAATCAAGGGCTGCGGCACATGGGTAGGCGAGCATGTTACAATCACGGCGTTGTATGGTGCGTGTTCCGCCCATCCCTTGTAACCGTCACCGCTTTTTACAAAGACATTTTCGTATCGTAACGTCTTAAGCAGGTTTTTGGCCTTGTGGGCCAATTGTGGAAAAATCTCCACGGTAAATACCGAATCACACAATTCAGACAGGATGGCTGCCTGATAACCCGAACCGGTGCCGATCTCAAGAACTTTCATATTGCGGGTCACATGCAATGCCTCGGTCATAAACGCTACAATAAATGGCTGGGAAATGGTCTGGCCGTACCCGATGGGCAGCGGATGATCACCATAAGCCCTGGAGGACTGATCAGGGGGCACAAACAAATGCCTTTCAACCTTATTCATGGCCGCCAGGACCCGCTGATCCGTAATTCCACGCGCCTCAATCTGCTCCCGGACCATCGCTTTCCTTTGTGCAGCAAAATCCTGTCCGGGTTGTGAACGGACACAGGCCCAATTAAAAAAAAGACCGATGATGATGGCGGCCACTGGAATTTTCATGGCACAATAACTTAACTTTTGCCTGATGGTTAATATAAAATTAGACATATCGGGTGAAAGCATCAAAATAATACAGAAGATAATTACATTTTGCCTGACATTGTTAATATTATCTCGTTAAAGTTGGTAAACCCTTTTTAAAAATGGTTTATTTTTAACAGTTTAGAAACAAACGGGTTACAAACATTAATCCGGGTAAATATCAGAATGAGAGGCATATATCTGGTAATTTTCGTGTTTTTGGCATATTTGCCTGCCATTTCTCAAACCCTGGCAAAAAATGACGAGCTTAAATTTGACGCGGATTATTTTCTGATGAGGAAGGAATTTGAGAAGTCCCTTGACCTTTATCTCACCATACTGAGATCGGAACCCGAAAACGCAGATATTAAGCACAGGATTGGAATTTGCTATCTCCATTCGGAGGATGAAAAGGAAAAGGCAATTCCGTATCTTGAAGAGGCTGTCAAACTGGTCTCAACCCGTTACAGTACAAAGTCCTTTAAAGAATTCCATGCCCCGATCGAGGCCTTTTTCCTGCTTGGCAGTGCTTACAGGGTGAACAACCAGCTGGATGAGGCCATTGATGCCTATAAAAGGTACAGGGAATACCTCGATCCGAAAGACGAATATAACCTGGAGGCCACCGATCAGTATATCAGGAGTTGTGAGCTGGCCAGGGAGTTGCAAAAGAAGCCGCGGCCCGTGACCTATACCAATCTGGGAGGCGTCATCAACAACAGCCTGCCGAATTTTAATCCGGTAATTTCCGGAAATGGCAGGACCCTTGTTTATACAACACCGGCCAGACAAGGCTATTCCATATATATGTCGACGTTCGGGGACAGTGCATGGACCGAGCCAAGGGATATTACCACCATGCTGGGTACCGGAAAATACATGAAAACCAGCAGTCTTTCCTACAATGGTATAAAATTGCTGCTTGTACAGGAAGATCCTGAGAATTCCGATATTTTCATCAGTCATTACCTCAAAGGACGGTGGTCCAAGGTAGAGCCACTTCCGAAACCCATCAACAGCTCCGGCAATGAAACCCATGCGAGTTTTTCACCTGATGGGAAAACCCTGTATTTCACGAGTGTACGCAAAGGAGGAGAAGGAGATCTCGATATTTACCGAAGTTCGCAGGAAGAGGGGATCTGGGGAAAGCCTATAAACCTGGGACCGGACATCAATACACCCTATAACGAAGAAACTCCGTTTGTTTCCGGTGACGGCAATTTATTATATTTCAGTTCGGAAGGCCATGCCAGTATCGGCGGTTATGATGTGTTCCGGTATGATTTCTCGCATCCCGAAAAAGGAGCTGTCAACCTGGGGTATCCCATTAACACCACGGATAATAACCTGTTTTATGTTCCGGGAGGCAGTGATTCGACCGCCTATTACGCTTTTGCGGGACCGGATTCATACGGCGGAAGGGATATCTATGCAGTAAATGCTCCGGAGGAAGATGAGGAAGAGGAGGCAGCGGCAGTGGCGGTTGCGGTCGAGGAAGAGGAAGAGGAGGAAGCACCGGCAGTGGCGGTTGCGGTTGAAGAGGAAGAGGAAGAGGAGGAAGCAGCGGCAGTGGCGGTTGCGGTTGAAGAGGAAGAGGAGGAGGAGGCAGCGGCAGTGGCGGTTGCGGTTGAAGAGGAAGAGGAGGAGGAGGAGGCAGCGGCAGTGGCGGTTGTGGTTGAAGAGAAAGAGGAGGAGGCACCGGCAGTAGCGGTTACGGCTGAGGAAGAGGAGGAGGCACCGGCAGTAGCGGTTGCGGTCCCGGAGGAAAAGGAGGAAGCGGGCAGGGCCAGGTCCTATGCGGTTCAGTTCATGGCCTTGAGAAACCCGGTAGACCTCAGGTTCTTCAGGGGATTATCGGATATAGCAGTAAGCTATCGTCCGGATGCATGGTACCGTTATACATGGCTGCCGACCACGGATTCCATGAAGGCTGTAAATACCCGGCGATACCTGGCTGAGAACGGATACTCCGATGCATTCATTCGCAGGAAGAAAATAATACCCAGGTATACCGTGCAGGTTATGGCTGTTCCGGGTCCGGTGACTGATCTGACTAAATTCAGCAACTTACCGGACATTTCCGCCATGAAGTGGAATGACAAATTCTGCCGGTATACAAGTGGTGAATATGAGAACAGGGAAGATGCCGTTTCGGCCATGAAGAAGATCAGGACATATGGTTATGCCAGGGCTTTTGTGCGAAAGATAAGGATTGAAGATTGAACCACCCCGACTGATCAAAAAACAGCAATCCCGATGCGAAGGGAAAGACGGTTAAAGGTCAAATTTCTTTTGTAATCACCCCGGGCCCAGTCTTCGAGCCGGTATCTCAGCTCGTTGTACCTGTAGCCAATGGCAAGGGTGATCGCTGATCCCTGTGAAACAGATATCATAATCCCGGTTTCAATACCTGCAAGGGCACCCCCCGTTGCCTTTGTCACGAATTGTTCCTGCGGTTTTTCAAGGGATACCGAATACCCGAATAAAAAAGAAATAAATAGGTCTGAACGCGCTGCAGGAAAAAGTATCTTGACGTTCAAACCCACCGGGAATAGATTTTCGTTCAGCTGTTCAAAACCGATGAAAGCTCCCACGGCGGTAAATTCCGTAAACCTGTAATTGTGTTCCATGATAACACTGAATGGTGCCGTTTTCTGGTCATCCGATGTGCCCACCAGGGTCCCGAAAGTGGTAAAATTCATATATCCGCTCTTCTTTATAAATCTGTCAGGCCGCCACGCTTTTTCCTGCGTGATCCCCGCTACTTCCCCGGCAGGGAAAACAAAAATGCTGCCGCAGCAGGTTATAATCTTTACCAGGGAATCATTTTTTTCGGTCACTGTGCCGCGTATTTTACTGCCGTTGGCCAGCGATACAATGTCTTCGGTCTTCTGGGCTTTCAGCGGCCAGAAGAAAAGAAAGGCCAGCAGGACAAGTGTTGTTTTTTGCATGATATGAGACATAATTCGTTACAGGATGGCAAAGGTGTTATGGGGGTTGCGTGAAAATAAAAATAAAAAACCACGCAACCAAAAGACATGGACCTCCGTCCTGATAGAAACCAAATGCACATTCCCATGAAAACACCCATACGGTTACTCGCTTTGCTGGTGCTCCCGGCAGTATTCATTTCCTGCAAGGATAAAATAGAAGAAATATACACGGTCAATGAGCCAATTTACATGACTTACGAGCAATTGCACAATTCGTTTAAAGTTGCAGACGGACAGGATATTGTGCATCCGGGAAAGATCTATTTCAAGGAAAATTTTATTTTTATCAATGAGTATCAGAAGGGTATACACGTTGTGGACAATACCAATCCCGAATCCCCGGAAATCATCAAATTCATCGAAGTACCCGGTAGCGTTGACATGGCCATCCGGGAGAACATTTTGTATGCCGATAGTTATGTCGACCTTGTTGCAATTGACATCAGCGATATGAATAACATTCGGGAGGTAAAACGGATTGAGGGTGCATTTCCCTATATGATCCCGGATTGTGAGAATGGAGTTGTCGAAAATGTGGATCAGGCAAAGGGAGTCATAGTGGGTTGGAAGGCAACAGAACGTACCGTGGATGTGCCGACAGGTCAAAATCCGTATCCGGAATTTCCGGTATGGCGGAATGAATTCATGTTCGTGGCTGATTACAATGCTGCAGGGGCATCTTCCGGAAAAACCAATACAGGTACCGGGGGTTCGCTTGCCCGATTTATGGTATATGATGACTTCCTGTATACGGTTGACAATTATTCACTCAGGCTTTTTACCGTTTCAGTGCCGGAAAATCCTTCCGTTGTGAAGGAAATATATGTGGGATGGAATATTGAAACCCTTTTCCCATATGAGGACAAGCTGTTTATGGGAAGCACCACAGGGATGTATATATACAGTCTTGCCGATCCTTCCAGTCCTCAGTTCATTTCGCTGTTCCAACATGCCAGCAGCTGTGATCCTGTTGTGGTGAACGGGGATTATGCCTATGTTACGCTCAGGTCAGGAAACCTTTGCGGGGACATTTTGAGCCAGCTGGATGTCATTGATATCAAGGATCTCACAAATCCCAGGCTGGTTAAGGAATATGAAATGGAGGAACCCTACGGACTGGGAATTGATAATGACCTGTTGTTTGTCTGCGATGGAGATGCCGGTCTGAAAATATACAATGCTTCGGACCCGCTGGCCATTGATCAGCACAAGATTGCCCAATATGAAGATATCCAGGCATTTGATGTGATACCCCTCGGGGATTTACTCATTATGATCGGTACCGACGGGCTATATCAGTACGATTATTCCGATCCTGCCAATATTCATGAGCTGAGTGTGATCCCGATCAGTTTCCTGCAACACCTTCCCTGAGCATGGCAATCTCCCGGTTGAAATCAAGTTCCGGGTTGGATGAGGTAATCTGATAGATCTGTTTCAATGTGTTCTCCTTAAATCTGATGAGGTTAGGTGAATCTGTTTGTCTCGGCCGGTGGGAAACCGCCTTTAATATTGCATTCACACCGGCCATTGTTTTTTTGCCCGGCTCATCGAGCCAGGTGTCGCAAAATCTTTCCCAGACATAATCAATGCCCTGTTCAGACGGGTGAAGCATATCGGCAGCATAAAACCGGTAATCGCGCAACTCATCCATGAATATTTCATAGGCCGGAAAATACCGGGTATTGTTATGTTTCCTCAGCAACTCATGAATGCTGAGGAGAAGTACCGATTTGCTCAACTGGTTATTCACGGCTCCATCCTTCCAGTGCCTGACGGGGCTCACGGTTAAGATGACCCGTATTTTCGGATTTATTTGTCTTAATGCGGTAAGCATTTCCCCGAAACGGACCGTAATTTCGGCGGGATTCAAAAGATCGAGTGTAAACTGCGCTGAAGGAAGCTTATGACAATTGGCCACCACCTTGCCGGTTTCAATATAAGTAAATGACCATGCCGTGCCGAATGTAATTACCAGGTATTCGCATTGCTGCAGAAAGGCAGCAGCTTCTGCCAGGGCATTGTTAATCGAGTAAAGGCAATCCTGTTGATTGATTCTTGAAAAACCGGTATAATGGCTGAAGCTGAACCACATCCCGTTATGGAAATTCAGATCCCCACTGGTAAAAGTTCTTCCGCTGATCAATGTCAGTATGTTATTGCTGATGGAGATCGGATTGAATAATGTGCCGAAAGGGTTAATCAGAACCGGGAATTTTAGGGTCTGCATCTTTTCCCCGATATCATTTGCAAAGCATGATCCCATGAAGAGACACCTGGTATGATAGGTTATCTTTTCCGGCGAAACAGGAATATCAATTACGGTTCGGAATTTTTCCATTTAACTTCATGATGATCCGGACACTCAATCATGCCCGGCATGACAAATTATCAGGATCTGCGGATATAGGTCTTAAGGTGCCTTTCTATTTTTTCATCATACATGTCATTCAGCGTAATCATCAATGCGGTTTCCTCCACATCTCCGAAGGAATAATTCATAGCTGTGCCAAACACTTTCATGGTGGGTGACAGGTTCATATAGGCATTGATCAGCGGCGGAATGTTTTCACCCCTTGCCCTGACATTCTGGGACAGCAATTTATAATCTTCGTTATAATTCTCCCCGCATAATATCGAGGACAGCAATTGTGCATCCGTTGAAAGTTCAAGCGGTTCAAAAGGCAGAACCAGGTTGTCCCGGTCGGGAAAATATTTATTGAGAAAATAAAGGATCAGATCGCGGGCTTCGCGATTGTAAGTTGTATACATGGTTACTTTACCGAAAAAATATTTGATGTGCGGATGTTTCAGCCACACAGCACCCAGGCCATCCCAAAGATTATCCATGGCATAGATGCCCTTGCCTTTCCGGTTGGTGGACTGGTACGCAGGCTGAACAAATGAGCGGCCCAGCTCAATCATATAAGGTATATACTCCTGCCGGAACGTTTTCGAGAATTTGAAAAGCCTGGCGGTTGCCAGATTACAGTTCCCGTCATCATCGCTGAATATTTCAGAGCAAACAAAATACCGGTAACCACCCAGGATTTCCTTCTCGGACGGATCCCATACGACCAGCTGCTTATATGGCATGGCCATGGTATCATAGGCATCGATGTCCACTTCCTTGCCTGTTCCTCCACCGGCCATACGGAATGACATTTCCCGGAGTCGCCCGATCTCTGTCATAATATTCGGAGAATCATGCTGGGTAATGACATAAAGGATATTATGCCCATTGTTTGTTTCCCGCAGTTTTTTATCATTCGTTAATTCCTTTTCTATCAAATCGCGGTCAACCGGCGGTATTATAGGTTTCATTCAAGTCTGATTTTATTAAAACGAACAAGTTAACAGGAGACTCACTCCGGAATCACGAAATGAGATCAGGCACTGATCATGGCGCTATAAGCCTTTGCATCCATCAGCTGGTCAAACTGGGCTGTGTCAGACGGCTCGATCCGGATCAGCCAGCCTTCGCCATAAGGATCCTTGTTGATCAGTTCGGGACTATCATCGATACGGGTATTGCGCTCTGTCACTTTCCCTGAAACCGGGATAAAGAGATCGGAAACGGTCTTAACCGCTTCAATGGTCCCAAAGGTGCCTCCTTTATCAATATGGCTGCCCACGGTTTCAATTTCAACAAAAACGATATCACCTAATTCCCCCTGGGCAAATTCGGTTATACCAACAGTTGCAGTATTGCCGTTCAATCTGATCCATTCGTGATCGGATGTATAACGCAGGTCGGTCGGGATGTTCATTTAATTTTATATTTGTGATTAGTGATTTTCCACTTTCAGCCTACAGCCTACAGCCTACACTCTATAGCCTACAGCCTACAGCCTACAGCCTACTCTCCAATTCCGTGATAAAAATAATCAATATTCCTGATTTTAAAGGTCGGTTTTGTTAGTTTTTATAAGGGTTACTGGGTAAGGGTAAAACGGAGGCTAAACCCAATGTTGGAGTCAACCCTCAGAAATGACCTGGAAGTATGGGGCTTATTCAGTGTGCGGTCGAAAAAGAACTGCAGGTTGAACCGGGGTGAAAGAAGGTAATCTGCCGTAAAAAGTATCTTGAAGATCCTGTCACCGGAGGTGATCTGGTCCACCTCATCGGTCTCGGTTTGTGCCAGGTAACGGATTATGGTCATGTTATCCCTTACAGACAGGTCAAATTTAACATTGAGGTCACTTTCATATGCCTTCTGCCCGACTTTAATGGGAACTTCATTAAACCTGTAGCCCGCCCCGATGATCAGTTCGTTATTCCGGCTTTCCGTTAGCTGATTGTTCGCAAGGCTCAGCGCCAGTATTCTTGATTTCCTGAATTCAACGCGTGTAAGCAGGCTGTTAGCCCATGTTGCATCAAATCCGAACAGGGGATTCATGTCTTCCTTGATCGCCACCGTGTTCAGCTGAAGCTCCGGAACAAAATTTTCCTGGAAATCACGGATATACCCCAGCCCGTCAAAGGGATCACGTTCGTACTGGAGGTTCGAAATAAATGAGTTGACGCTGTAGGTTGACCGGTAGGAGTGGGTAATATTGAGGGATTTCAGGTACCGCTGCAGGGATTCTATCTTTGACAGTCCGTCGAACGTCAGACGCCAGTTGGGCAACATACTTAGAAATCCGGGGAAATTATTCAGGGTTACGCGTTCCGGATCCTTGTTGGTATATGCAGCGAGGAATGCGGGAATTATTACCTCCGGGGAGGTGGACCCGTATCCATCTGAATATCCCGGTTCAATTTCCTGGTGAATGGAGCCCTGATAGTTTTTGCTGTTGTAACTGATCCTCCTGTTGTATAAACGGTGAGAAATGGTTTGCCTGTATGATTTGAACCTCTCGAAATATTCAGATTTAAATGCATTTCCGCTGCTAAGCTTTTCGAACGCTGAACTGAAGCTGATGATGGAAATGGAAAAGCCGCCGTTTGTCATTTTGTTGCCAAATCCAAAACCATTGCCGGAGGGAATCGTGTCGCTGTAATGGTAATACTCGCTTTTAAAATCAGTATAGGTACGAAGCGCGGATAATTCTATCCTGAAGCCCTTAAAGGGTTCAAACGTGCCTTTTACATTCAGATTTTCTGTTTTCGACATGGTAAACGGATCACTGAAAGCAGGATTTGTGGTAAGCCACCCTTTCCTGGCTGCATACCGGGTAAAGCCTGCATCCTGAAAACCCAGCAGGAAGGGAAGTCCGGGAGCACCGTTGTACTGACTGCCGGTATTGAAACCTGCCACATTGGGAATTGGCATAAAGCCCATTACGGATGAACCGCCCGACAGGGAATATGAGATGGTGACATTCTTCAGTCCGGTAAGAAACCTCACGGAATTTTCAGCGATAAAAAGCAACGGATTCGTTACCTCTACCTCGGCATCAATATTTACCAGCAGCCCGATATAGTTTGTATCGGCAGTAATGCTGATGCGATTGGCATCGATAATATCAATTTCAGCCGGTACTTCCGTTCCGCTTTTATCAGTTATGGTAACCTTTACTTTTTCCGATTTCAGCTTATGAGATATGTTCCTGGGCGTATTTGGCCTGAGGAAGACATTTTCCTTGGTGAATGTAACGGTTTTGGTTTTCTTTTTGCTGTCGGGCTGCTTTGCTCCCGAATACTTTGTATCGATCCGTTTCAGGTATTTCGATTTGGTATACAGCCCTGTCAGGTTGAACGTGGTATTTGCCTGGATCGTATTTGAGTTGTTAATGGTATTGCCCAATGTGCGTCCTCCCTCAAATACCGGTCCCTGTGTCCATTCGTAGGTGGAATTATACCGTAGTGATGTGGAGGTCCAGCTTAGTATGGGAAACTTGTTCAGGGGGAGGTTATAGGTGGCATTCAGGCTGTGGTCATAGTTTACCGCCCTTCCCCCGCTCTTGATGCTTCGCCAGACGGAACGGGACCAGTCACTGTGTTCGCCCTCCCTGAACATATCATACGCACCGGCCTGTTCATCGATCCTAGATCTGTTGTTTACGGATAGGTCAAATTTCAGTGCCCGTGTGAGGTCCCAGTTAAGTTCGTAGGCCCTGTTCCATACAAAATCCTTGCTCACCGAGGAATCAACAAGGATATCACGGTCCTCATAGACGTTTCTCAGCTTAAGCTCATTGTAGATACGGTCAAACTCAGTGCGGAAGGAGAGCCGGCTCGGCAAAGGGGAGAAATTGAAATCCTTGATAAACCGGAAATAGGGGGATTTGAGTCCTTTTGTCTTTTTAAACGGCGTAATGCTTTTTGGCCGGACGGAATACAGGTAATTAAATGCCAGGCCGTACTGGATCGTATTATTTCGCTCCACTTCATAACTGTGTGCCTGGGTTTCGGTGTAACCGGCCGTGACGGAAAAATTGGACGGGGAAAGAAGCCTGAACTTCTCAAACTCCTGGTTGACCCTTACATTAGTAAGGTTGATGCTGTTCCGTTTCACAACATCCTGCGATATTTCCTTAAGCTCCTTTCGTTCCGCATTGTTTGTCGCCTGGCTCAGTACATCCTTCATAAGCCTGTCAGGCTGGTTTGGGGCGTATTCAGGTGTAATGGTGGTTTTTGAAACCCCTACATACAAGGGGACCGATACTTTTGCCTTTTCAGGCAGCAACTTACCCAATTCGAGGTTGGAAGATACATCAATCTGGTTTGTTTCTTCCTTGTTCCGGTCATCCACCTTCTGTTCAATGCTTCCGAATCCTGGCTTTGACGTGCTTCCTGCAACGGACAGGATACCAAGGTCGGCCAGGCGGATTTGGGTACGCGCATTGGCAGCCCAGCCGCCCTTGTTGTTGAAATCGGTAAGGCGCAATTCATTGAACCATATTTCGGCTGATTTGGGCAATCCGTCGTTCGGGAATTCATTGTCGACATCCCCTGCATTCCGCACGCCGATGAGGATGTTCCGGATATTGCTCAGGTTGGGGGTACCCTTCACCTTAACCAGGTTTTTGCCGACCAGTTTTTTATAGATACGTGTAATGTCATACAGATCCGGATGTTCTGACATGGCATCATCACGTTCCACTTTCAGGTCTACCAGGTCATCAAAGGATATATCAAATACATTCTCATCAGGCCATACCAGTCTTCGCTGGGCATCGCTGTACCTGCCTGCGGGCGTTAGCATCAGGGGTACTTCATATTCATAGTAGTTGTCGGTCTGATCGGATCCGATGCGTATGAAGGCGGTCATTTCATAATCATTCAGCACCTGGCCTACGGGGGCTTCGATGTGAACGAACATCTTCATTCTCTTATATTGCCTGAGGTCCATGTTGAGGCTTTTGAATGCCGCCTTTGCATCACCGTCAGGCAGGTCGTGCACCTTGAAAACAATGGATTGCTCATTGAGCTGGGCAACCTGGGGCTGACTGGGATCCACAACGCGGTCAATACCCGGGGGAAGGATGTAGTTTACAGGATCTTTGGCGGCGTTTTCCTCAATATTCACCGAGGTGATCTCAAAACCACCCTGGTCAAACTGATCGGTAACCGAAGGACTGCCCATGGCGATGTTGCCGACGAACTTTCTCCATTCCGAACGTACGAGGTGCAATTCGGCAAAGCGAAGGATGACCGGTTTGGTGAAACCAGTGAGGTACATACGCATGAACCGGATCGACTTGAAATCCTCAATATTGCCATATTTGCTTTCGAAATCCTCAATGGGAACACGGAACTGGTACCAGTTCACATCTTTTCCCCTGACGACATCCGTAATATACCGGTTATCCATATTCATGTTTTCAGGGTTCAGCTCAACATGATATTCATAATAGGCGTCCGTTTCGTTCAGGGTATTGTCACGGTTGATATCTTCGGTATTGGGAAGGGTTGTGGCTGCCGCAAAATCACCGCCGCTCTGTTCAGTTGTGGGAGAATTGCCCTGGGTATTGTTATAATCCCGGTAGCGCGATACAACGCTCAGGGTATCATCATATTCAGGACTCAGGAAATACCGGAAGTCATCATTGGACGGATCCCTGGTTATTCTTTCCCCGGCCGGTGTTCCCAAATAATTAGACACATATGACCTGTATTTTGACAATTCATCCTCGTCGCTGAGCCCATCTATACCCAAATCCTGCCTGACACGGTTCCGAGGGTCTGAATCGAATGAATTTACAATGGACTGGATCGTAGGGACCCGTCCCCACACGGAATTGGTATCAACACGTGCAATAGAATCAGAAGTAGGAAGGCCGTTTTCAAATGATTTCCGGGAATCCTTTAATACATCCTCGGATATATCACCCAGGTTGAAATACAGATCCCCGCCTGTATGGACAGAGTCCTTAACAAACGGATCCATCAGCCAGAATTCGATATAGCCGATATTGGACGTCTCAAAATCACTTGTCTGGATTTCGCGCATAATGCCGCCCCAACGTTTTTCCGGAGAGGGAAGCCTGTATTCGGGGGTAAGGGATGGATCAAAATTATAAGGGCCCCTTTCTTCCGGATTGAAGGCCAGGTTCATCACCATCAGGGTATTCTGGAATCCGGTGCCGCTTTCCCTGTTCTTGAAGATCTCTGTCTCCAGGACTTCGCGCACAAACGGATCACTCTGTTCCTCCTCTGTAATGTTATCAGGGGTTCGCGACTCATTCCGTGTAAACAGCGGGTCAATCGAATACCATGATAGTTTTGAACGGTTATAACCATACCGGAGGTCATTGAGCAGACCGGCATTCGGATCCCTCCGCGGTGTGCTGGACAGGAACCAGCTTTGAATGGTCTTAAGTTCAACCGTTGTTTCAGTGCCCTCAAAATCATCAATATAGGCCACCCCACCTTCCCCGATAATTTTTGCCTGCCCGGGAATAAGCTGTGCAAATTCTGCATCAACGGCCAGGGATGAAGTCTGCTTGGTCTCAATCAGCGGAAGCTTGTCGATCCATTTTGTCAGCAACCTGGAATCAGTACGGTAGCTGGTATTCAGTCCCCAGATTGTATTGGAGATGGGCTCGTCACCAATGTTCACCTTTTGGGTAAGGGGACGCTCGGTAAGGTTCATGATCGTACCGCCGATATTAAAATTATCCGATATTTTATAGTCGAGGTGCGTGCCCACCAGGGTTTTTGTCTGCAGATTGAACAGGGCATTGTTTTCGAGTGACACGGAGAGGGGGGCCCCGGAACTGATGAGCCCGTCGTTTATGATCTTAACCCTGCCCAGGGTGTAATCAACCGTATAATCCTGACCCTCAACCAGTGCAATACCTCCGGATGATACCTTGACTGATCCCTGCGGGATGTTCATGGCATTCAGCTGAATTTCCGAGCTGGACGAGGACTGGAATTCCCCGGCAAGGAAGAACTTGTTTTTTTTGGATATCTGCCTCGCTTTTGTTTGGGTTGAATCATAGAGCTCTTCAAAGACATATTTATTGGCGACGGCATTCTTATTTGGATCTCCTCCTGTTATGGTTGTCCTCAGGTCGCTTCCGAAGGGCTCAACCTGAGTAAAAAACACCCTTCCGTCGCGGGCATTGATGGTGGTGCCCTCAATAAAATCGAACCTTCCGTCGGGATTGGGTTCCCTGCGCGAGTCGAGATGATCCAGTTGCATCACCCGAAGGAGGATTTTGCGGTTGAAACTGCTGTCGGCCTGGTTGTCTGCAATGTAATTAACCGGTACCCCGGTTTCATCTTTCCGGTAAAGGATATCGAGAATAAAATCCTGGCTGGAAACCTGGTATGCTCCTATGGCATACACGTTCTTCATCATGAGATCCCAGGTTTTCAGTTTGGGGGTAAGGCTGGTGCCCTTGAGCAATTTTACAACCAGGGTTTTGGGCGCACTGACCCCGTCGGTGGACAATTCCCCTTCCCGGTATGTCCTCCCCTGGTAAGTATATACGTAGGATACCGCAAGAACCTCATCTGCCCGCAATGCTGAATTCAGTGAAATATATCCGAGTTCCTCATTTACGGTGTATTCCGATTCATTCAGTTTACGGGCATTTTCAATTTTTTCAAAATCCCTCCCGCCGTAAAAATTATTGGATGCTTCAAGGGGTGCAAGCAGGGCTGCAATCTGGCTGAATGTGCGGATGCCGCTATACTGGTCTGAAATAACAGTATACAACTGGTTTGTCTCATTTGCGACGGGTGCGTTGATGGTACCGGAAGGTCTGATAAATTCAGGCCGGCCCGCAAAATTGGCCTCGCCGTCGGGTCCTGTTCCCTCTCCCAGGTCCATGAGTGCAAGGATATTCCGGGTATCAGTGGTACTGCTTGATTTATTGGTGATCCATACTTCGATTTGCTGTATCCTTACGCCCGAGTTCACGTAGGGCAAAGTTTGCAGCCATCTGTTATAATTATCCCGGAAAAAATGGGAAAGGAAAAAATGGCGGTTTGCATCGTATTCCGAAGCATCCACCTCAAATTTACTTACCTGTGCACCTCCTTTTACCTCTATTTTCTGCGATGTCCCCCTTTGGTGGCTAAAGACTGAACTGACGAAAAGTTTACCGAACTGAAGGTCGGTCTTGAGCCCGAAAAGACTTTGGCTTCCTGTAATCAGTGTGCCGGGAAGGGAAAAAGAGACATTCCCTGCCTCGATTTTTTTGATGATCTCATCTTCCTTGCCGGTATATTCCAGCTTCGTCTTGTTTTCGAAATCGAAGGAAGCTTCCGTATTATAATTGATCCCAAGCTGCATTTTGTCACCGATACTTCCTGTGACATTCATCTGTATCTTTTCCTTGAACAGGAACGATCCGTTTTTGCGGTTTTTTTCAGATAGCGCGGGATTGTCGATCCGGGACATATTGTAACCAAAGATCAGCTCGGCGGAACCCTGGGGCACAATGCTGATGGCATCGGTACCAAAAATCTTATCGAAAGATTCACCCATTTTGATGTTGGAAAGAAGTGAAGTCCGCTGCGGTGCGACGCTTTCCTTTGATTTTGTAACCCAGTAGTTTTGAATGGATGTTTTGCGGTCATACTGAAGGAATTCCTTGACTGACATGGATGAGGGCGGCCTGAAATCTATGCGGCCGACTTTTTCGGAAAAGACATACTGGTTCGTCACCGGATCATAGACGATACTTTGAACCACATTGGAAGGATTGTTAAGGTAAAGAGGAGATGTGGCACCGGAGTTGGAAAAAGGAAAACTGATCTCATCCCTGAAAGGATACCAGAGACCGGAAGAATCCCTGGGGGCATCCTGTACAGCTTGCGGAAAAACGGGGATTACAGCTCCTGACAGACAAATGATCAGTATGCTGCGCAGTATGATGTATATTAACGGTTGCGGTTTAATGATATGGTGTACCGTTACAGTAGCCAAATTCGGGTTATTTAATGCTGTTACAACTGTTTCAGGGCTTTTTTGATCAATTCCTCGAGTGTAAGGCTCCCGGCAACCAGAATTTTACTGATCACTTTTTCGGCTTCACCTTTATTAAAACCCAGGATTACCAATGCTGATAACGCTTCTTCCTTTAATCTATTGTCCTGAAAAGGAAATATTTCACTGCCACCGGACTTATCCTTGCCGATTTTATCGCGCAGGTCAAGAATGATTCGTTGCGCGGTTTTGGCTCCTATGCCTTTTATCCCCTGTAAAAGGGATGCATTTCCCATCAGAATGGTCTGCCGGATATCATCCGCTGAAAGTGAGGAAAGCATCATCCTGGCCGTGTTGGCACCAATTCCGGAAACAGTGAGAAGCATCCTGAACATTTCCCTTTCAGATTTTGTGAAGAAACCGTAGAGTAGATGGGCATCTTCACGAACCACCTGGTGGAGAAATAGTTTCGCCTGGACTTGGGTTTCCAGCTGGGCAAAAGTTGTAAGGGTTATCTGTATAAAGTAGCCAATGCCACCTGTCTCAATTACACAATGTGTGGGATTCTTTTCTTTCAGGGGGCCTTCAATATATTCGTACATATCTGGGATAATTTCAGGGATATATTTTCAGACTATGGGCGGGGTATTCCGGTCAGATCTCGGAAATATCAACTGCATTCAAGGGATTGGAGGATATTTCCTTATACAGCTGCCTGTTGCGGAAAATGTCGCAGGCCAGATAAACGGCCTCGCGGAACGAATCCGGCGAAGCTTCATCTTTCCCGGCTATTTCATAGGCTGTTCCATGGGCCGGTGAAGTGCGGACCACAGGAAGGCCGGCGGTATAATTCACGCCGTTGTAATTTGATAGAGCTTTGAAAGGAATCAGTCCCTGATCATGATACATAGCCAGAACAGCATCAAAATCCTTATAGGTGCCGGCCCCAAAAAACCCGTCTGCCGGATAGGGTCCGAATGCAAGGATATTTTCCTCGCGGGCCTGCCGGATCGCCGGGGTGATCTCTTTTTCCTCCTCCTCACCGAGAAGACCCTCGTCCCCCGCATGAGGATTCAATCCCAGGACGGCAATTCGGGGTGCGCGTATTGTAAAATCAACAAGCAATGACTTATTCAGTATCTTCAGCTTGTTCATCAGCGTGTCGCGGGTTATGTACTCATGGACTTTGGAAAGTGGAATGTGGGTTGTTACCACACCGATCCGCATGAGTTCATTCACCATTAGCATTAAAACGCCATCGGATTTGAACCGGTTTTCAAGATATTCCGTATGCCCCGTAAATGCGCTCTGATCACTTTTGACATTGTATTTGCTGATGGGTGCTGTAACGAGGACATCAATCTTACCATCGCTTAGATCCTGGACGGCTGCCTCGAGCGCACTGATAGAGGATTCTCCGGCATCGCTGGTGGATTTCCCAAGCTCAACCCGGGCAGACTCGTTGATGCAATTGATAATATTGGCCTTCCGTGCCTGGGCCTCCTCCACGTTCCGGATCGTATTGAAACTGAAATTCTCCAGGTTCAGGGCCTTCCGGTGATAAGCAGCCACTTTGGGTGAACCGTAGACCACAGGCGTACAGATTTCAAATATGCGGTTATCCGACAGGGTTTTCATAATCACTTCATAGCTGATCCCGTTAATATCACCATGGGTTATTCCCAGTATGATCTTATCGCCTTTCATAGTTGTGGAGGGGGTTAATTTTTTAATGCGGATAAAGGTAGTAAAAAAAAGTAACCAGAAATGAGTGGACAAACGACAGGCGTAGTTTAAAACTACGCCCAGCGACCGTCACCGTTACCCGTCACTTGTCACCCGTTACTTGTCTCTCTTTACTGTAAAAATTATTACCTTTGTAACAAAAAAACGATGGGTCTGCTCAAGACATTATTGATCATATTTATAATCTATTATTTAGGGAAATTATTTACCCAATATATCCTGCCCGCACTTTTTTATAATTACATGGATGACAAGGTGAAGGAGTTTTCGCAGAAGCAGCAGAAGCAACGAAAAAGGGAACAGCAGCAGGCAAAAAGCCGAGAGGGGGAAGTTACGATCGACTATGCTCCGCAGGATGGCAAAAACAAACGGCCGGGCGGGGAATATGTTGATTACGAGGAAGTGAAGTAGATATCAGTGACTGGTAAAGCATGAAAGATGGTAATCGGTATTCGGTGTTCGGTTTCAGGTGCTGCGCGCGCCTGCCTGCCGGCAGGCAGGTTTCAGGGTCTCGAATCACTGCTTGATGTCAAAGCTTTAATTTTTTTGGCAAAGTTGGAGGCGAAAACAAAATCATTCAGGTTTACATCGTTGCTGTCGAGGATTTCCTCCCGGGTACCTTCCCACCGGATATGGCCCTCGTGAATAAAAACAACTTTTTCACCGATCTCCATCACCGAATTCATATCGTGTGTATTGATCACTGTGGTGATATCATATTCGTGAGTGATTTCGCTGATCAGGTCGTCTATGACCAGGGCGGTTTTTGGGTCAAGTCCTGAATTGGGTTCATCGCAGAAAAGATAACTTGGATTCTGAACGATAGCCCGTGCAATAGCCACCCTTTTTTTCATGCCCCCGCTTAGTTCGCCGGGATAAAGCCCGTTTACATTCTCCAGGTTTACGCGCCTGAGACAGTTGTTTGTCCGTTCGAACTTTTCAGCCTCGGACATATTGGTGAACATATTAAGGGGGAACATTACGTTTTCTTCAACTGTCAGGGAGTCGAACAATGCGCTCCCCTGGAACATCATGCCGATCTCACGGCGCAGCTCTTTGCGTTCATTGAAGTTCATGGCCACAAAATCGCGTTGGCCGTATAAAATGGCCCCGCGGTCAACCTCATGCAATCCCACCAGGCTTTTCATGAGCACTGTTTTTCCGGAACCACTTCGCCCGATGATCAGGTTGGTCTTTCCCTTTTCAAAAACGACGGAAACGTCCTCCAGCACGGAAATTCCGTTAAAGGATTTGAAGATATGTTCAACGGTTATCATCAGGCCAGCATAAGTTGGGTAATCACAAGGTCAGCCAGGAGGATCAGGATGCTGCTGTATACCACCCCCCGGGTACTGGAACGGCCCACTTCAAGTGCGCCCCCCTGCACATAATAGCCATAAAATGCAGATACAGAGGTAATTATAAATGCATAAACTACGGTTTTTACCAGGGCATAAGTAATATAGAAAGGAACAAACAAATACTGAATACCATAGATGTAATCGGACGAGGAAAGGGCTCCTGTGGTGATGGCCGCCATCCATCCTCCGAAAATACCAACACCCATGCTGATCAGGGTAAGAAAAGGGTTGAATAAAACGGCAGCGATGATCTTGGGCAGGATAAGGTAGCTGGCTGAGTTGATGCCCATCATTTCAAGCGCATCAATTTGTTCCGTTATCCGCATATGGCCTATTTCAGAAGCAATGTTGGAGCCTACCTTACCTGCCAGGATAAGACCGACCATGGTGGATGAAAATTCGAGCAGAATGGTATCGCGTGCGGTAAGACCGATCAGGTAAAGGGGTATCCATGAGCTTTCAAGGTTATAACGGGTTTGGAGGGTTATGACCGCACCGATGAATATCGAAATCAGAATGACGATACCGATGGAATTCAGACCCAGGTTCTCAATTTCCCTGATGATCTGCCGAAAGTATATTTTTGATTTTTCAGGTTTGGAGAATACCCGTGAGAGCAGAATGATGTATTTGCCAAAAATGCTGAAGAAATTCATGGACACAAAAATAGTGATATAAAATCAAAATAATGCTTACCTTAATCTTCGTAATGTTATTCCGCATCAAAATATTGAATGAAGGATGGGTAAATTTAGTAATTTCGCTTGCTATCTAAATTTAACAAAAAAACGTTCATGAACCAGAATCATTTTTGCATTATTATGGCCGGGGGCATCGGAAGTCGCTTCTGGCCATTAAGTCGCACACGAAAACCCAAGCAATTTCTTGATATACTGGGCACTGGACGAACCCTTCTTCAGCAAACCTTCGACCGTTTAAAGAAAGTGTTCCCGGTAGAAAATATTTATATCGTTACGAATGAGGAATATGATACGCTGGTAACCAGGCAATTGCCGGAAATAAAACCAGCCCAGGTTCTGCTTGAGCCCTTGCGGCGCAATACAGCACCCTGTATAGCCTATGCCAATTATAAAATACTGATGATGAATCCGGAAGCCAAAATCATGGTGGCGCCGTCGGACCATGTTATACTCAATGAGCCGGCTTTTCTGGATGTCGTGAATAAGGGACTTGAATTTGTATCTGCGAATGATAGCATGCTTACGCTGGGAATATTGCCCAACCGGGCGGAAACAGGATACGGGTATATCCAGATCAATGGTGACAAAACCCGGATCGAGCTTAACCATAGCTTCAGGAAAGTGAAAACATTTACAGAAAAGCCTGACCTGAAGATGGCTGAGATTTTCATACAGAGCGGTGATTTCTATTGGAATTCGGGTATGTTTTTCTGGTCCCTGGGCACGATCATGAAAGCTTTCAAGTCGTTCCTTCCCGATGTGGATCAGCTTTTCCTGGAGGGGAAGGAATTCTATAACACCGACAGGGAAGACGAATTTATTGCCCGGGTATATCCGAACTGCAAGAATATTTCCATTGACTACGGCATTATGGAAAAAGCCGAGAATGTGCATGTACTCTGTTCCGATTTCGGCTGGTCTGATCTTGGAACCTGGGGATCATTGTACGACCTGCTTGGGAAAAGCGGTGAAAACAATACGGTCAGTGGAGCCAATGTCTTTACCTACAGTACACAGAATTGCCTGATCAATTTGCCGGACAACAAGCTGGCCGTGATCCAGGGACTTGATGATTTCATCGTGGTGGAATCGGATAATATCCTCCTGATCTGCAAAAAACAGGATGAACAGAAAATCAAGAATTATGTAAATGATGTGAGGATTGAAAAGGGTGAGGAATACATTTAAAAAAACCCTGCCGGTCGGGCAGGGTTTTTTTTTAGTATTCCCACAGATCGTGTTCCATGTTGAACAGGTATTCCTTTATACGATCAGCTTCGAGCAGAACGTCCATACCGAGGGCATATGAATTGATCCAGCGGTTTTCATAGACGTTTGATTCAGCAAAGATGTAGCTGTTAAACCTGCGCTGCATAAAGTAGTCATCGAAAGAAATGCGCTGTGCGTCGTTGTTGTTGTTAAATATTTCATGACGTGCAAGCAGGGGACGGATCTCCGGGAAATATACCCAAACGGTCTGCATCTTCTCGGGAACATCGGTCGGCAGTCCCTGGTCATCGAGCCTGAAATAAACCCGGATAGGACAGAGACCCACGATCCGTACATTCATCACGGAATGGTTCTTGTCAAAAAACCATTTTTCCTTGACCAGTATCTGCTTTACCTCATCGGTCCTTCTTTCGTTCATAATAGTGGTATCTTCAATCTGACCGGTGTTGATGTTGGTTTTCTTGATGATTTGGGAACCTGCGCCAAACACTTTATCAATTTTATCGCGGTCGAGGGGAACCGTAAATTCATTTTTCTGATCATCCGTTGAAAATGCACGGATGCCTTCGTTGTCAATTCCCCACAGGATCAACTGTACCAGGTTGTACCGGTCGTTGATCGGCTTGGTGGGATAATATAACGGAAGATTCTGTTTCTGGTTCAGGTCAATGATCCGGTATATATCCTTGGCCCACATTACGTCGGCTTCCCGGATATAAGGATAAGGTACCGGGGCTTTGAGAGGAATATGCTCACGGGTATAAACCTCAGTGAGGATATCCTGGGCTTTTACTTTTTGCGGTGCAACAGCAATCATCGCCAATCCCATGCATATTAAAGCAACTCGTTTCATTCTGCTATGTATTATAAAATTTAATTCAATTTGAAATTAATGGTGGATAATCCCCTGACGGTCCCATCCGGGCCCACAGCCCTGATATCCTGAATGTATAATGATGATCCCTTGCTCAGGTTATTGATCAGGTTTCTGACTTCCTGGTTGAACTGGTTGCCTTTTACGGTAACCTGTTTTGCGAATCCCTGTACCACGGACACGATTGTAAATTCTGTCACCGTAAACGTAAGGTCAAAGTCAAAATCGGGGGGCATGGCTGCTGCTACGCCGCTCTGAGCCATGAGCACATTTTTTGCTATACCGCCACCTTTTTGGTTATTGACCATAGCGACCGGATCAGGCACGGCTTTCACACGGAAATCCTTTGTGCCGACCTGGGTCCATTTACCATCTATTTCTGCCTGAACAAAGATTGTACAACCGCCAATCCTTTTGGCACGCATGATCCAGGAATTTCCCCGTTGTTCAAGCGATCCATTTGAAGCTGTAGCCCTGATCTTATTACCAGGTACACCCGATACGGAAATCTCCACCGGATTATCCACAGCCTGGTAAAAGACGTTCATTTTTGTAGGGGAAACCACAACGCTGCCTTCGGCAACCATGTACTCGGCGGTAAAGGGACGACGAATGATCCCGCCGGGGCCTTTAATTTCGATCACACCGCCCCAGATCCGCTGACCGTTTGAAGTTCCCCTCACTTCATATATACCTTTTCCTGATCCTTTTTCAACGTCCAGTTTTTTATAGGCCAATTCCTTCTTGCGTTCGATGATCATTTGTCCTGTCGAATCCATTGTCTCCAGCCAGGGTTGCCTTACACCTTCCACTATGTAGATCTCCGGATCCTGCGTGGTATCCCTGGCAGCCAGATATATGGCTGCTTTATAGGAATTTCCGCGGATGATATAATTTGAATTGGGGATCACCACGGCGTCAAGCCTGTTGAATTTTGTTTCCCCGGCACTGATCTGGGCATACAGGTAATTGATCATTTCAGATTCGGAATTCCGCACGTCGATCTGCATGGATGACATGATGGCCAAAAAACCCATGAGCGGAGAGTGGCCGAATTTATGATATTCCCAGGTGGCCGTTTCAGGGTCATTCTTTTTCCCCCTTCTTACTGTGGGGGGATTGGTGTCAAGGCTTTTGGAAATCGAAGCGCGAAGTTGTTCCGGCAGTTCTTTTTCCTTGACCAGGTTGAGTAAAAATTCCCTGAATTTAGCAATTTCGTTTTTAAGTTTACGGGCTTCGCTCTTATCTGTGAGATCATTCCCGATCATAATCCGGTGTGGCGTATCATAATCCGTCGTGGCTTCTATCTTATCGCGGTCGATGGCCTTTTCCTGTATGGCTTCCGATTTTCCATTTTCAGCTTCGCTCAGTACTCTCAACTTAATATCCTGAAGGTAATTATAAAGCTTGTCTGCGTTTGCCTGCACTTCCTTGGCCCGGTTACGCCATACGGATGTTTTTTTCGGATTTTGGACGAATGCCGATTCAAAATCATTATATATTTCCCTGTTCTTGGTATTCATTGTATTCCCGGTCTTCTCGAGTCCCTCGTCGATGATCTTAAAAGCATCAAGGACGCTTGTTGATACATTCAGTGCCAGCAATGCTGTCAGCACCAAATACATCATACCGATCATTTTCTGTCTTGGAGTCTCTTTGCCGTGTGCCATAGCTATGAAACGATATGTAAGATTTACTTGTTGATTATAACATTCATAGCTGACAACATATTCCCGTATACGCTGTTGAGCGATGACAGATTTTCCTTCAGTTTCACGATTTCATCCTTGTACCTGCCCGTTTCCTCAACGGAATCCTTTAACCTGAGGATCATATCTTCAATACCGGAATATACTTTCTGGGCACCTTTCAGATGTTCGCTTCCCTCTTTCACCTGCAGTTCATACACGGCATTCAGGGCTGACAGGTTCTTGTTCAGCGATTCGAGATGCTGTTCATGGACCCGCCCGCTTTGCGAAATGATCTCCTGTTCTCCTTTCAGAGACTCTGCTATTTTCAGGTACGAGCCTGCCACTACGGAGCCGGATTTGGCGACCTGGTCGGCCGACTGTAAATAGGCATTGGCAAGTGAGCCGGCTGATTCGGTAATGGAATTGACAGTAGAATTATATGTTTCTGTCAAGCCTCCCACTGATCCTGAAGCAGCCTGTATATTCTTAAGGAATTCCCTTGTTGCCGCGGTAGCCCCTGAAATTTCCGCAATTCCGGATGCAGCGGTATTCAGTTTCTCAAGACCAACTCCGATCCCTTTCAGGGTAGATTCGCTGACGCTGGCATCTCCGAGAAGGCTTTCGATCTTTTCAAGCGGCCGTCCGCCAAGTCCCGCATTCAATTCCTTCATTTCCTCCATTTCATCCTGTTCAGACATTCCGGCAAGCTCGGGATAAACCAGAGTCCAGTCCAATTCCTCATGCAGCGGTTCAAAAGCCGAGAAGAAAAAGATGGTGGCTTCCGTCAGCAGCCCTATGGTCAGGAACAATCCGGCGAATTTCCAGTGCTGAATTTTGAACAGTGCGCCGATTATAACAATCGAAGCGCCCCACCCATAAAGCTTTGCCATAAATTTTTTCCAACCGGAACTTTCAACGATGTCTGTTAAACTTGCCATAATATAATGCGCATTTAGTGGATGAAATAAACCTGTTAATTATACACCTCCCATGACCGATCTGACGCAGCGGAACCCTATGTAGGATTTGGTGGTATCCTGATATTCATAGCTCCTGGTGGAGTTCTGCATGTAATAGCCAATGTCTTTCCACGATCCGCCGCGTATCACTTTTCTTTTCATCACCGGGGGATCATCCGGACGGGCATTATATCTGTAATCGGGATTCAGGTCATGTGAAAAAATGTAAGCTGATTCGTCATAAGCACTGGATGTCCATTCAGCTACGTTTCCGGACATATCATACAGTCCGTATTCATTAGGCTGATATGTTCCCACTTTTATCGCTGTGACGCCACCGTCATCGGAATAATTGCCGCGAAGGGGTTTAAAATTGGCCAGGAAACAGCCATCCTTGTTCCGGGTGTAATAACCGCCCCAGGGATACATCGAGTTCTCAAGGCCACCGCGGGCTGCATATTCCCATTCCGATTCAAGGGGTAAGCGGTAATCATGGGCCCCGGGGTTACCGGTGGCACGCAGGGCTGAATTCAGGAACATCGACCTCCATATGCAGAAAGCGGAAGCCTGTTTCCAGGAAACGCCCACAACCGGGTAATTATCATAGGAAGGATGCCAGAAATACATGGTTGTGTAAGGCTCATTGAACGAATAGGTGAAATCTGCGATCCACACAAGTGTATCAGGATAAACATTGACAATATCACGGATAACAAAGGAAGAGCGATCTTTTATCTCTACTTTCTCTCCCTGGTTGTTATAAACAAAACCTTCATATTTTTTGGTGTCGAAATTATACCGGTTTGACTTTTTGGCGGCCTGTTTCATGTCAATCCAGAAGTATTCATACATCAGCTTGCGCGTATCAACCTCTTTTTTGTTGTAAAAGCGCTCCTGCTGGTTCAGGTATAATTCACTCAGTACCTGGTTTACTTCCTCATCACGCGTATCGATCCTGGTTTCCCAGTTGATGGCCGGAGGTTCAATGGGATTGCCCTGTTCGTCCTCAGTTATCAGATAATCATCAGGGATCTGCTCACCAAGCATTCTGCGCATGATCGAATCCCTTACCCAAAATACAAACTGACGGTATTCATTGTTTGTGATTTCGGTTTCATCCATCCAGAACGGATCAACGGTCACTGTTTTTGTAACGGACGACTGCGCCCAGGCTACATCCTGATCATTGGCCCCCATATTATAGCTTCCCTGGGGAATAAACACCATTCCAAAAGGGTCACCCTCTGAATAGGCTTTTGGTCTGCCTTGCACACCTTCAAGTTCCCCACTCTTGGAGCCACCCGAGCAACTACTGATAATAAACAGTGCCAACGTAAATAATAAAGAAAATAACTTTTTCATATTGCAAGATGTTTGTCCTAAATAACAAGCTTTTTATACTATCCAAACAGTGTTTTTGTTACAGAAATCTTATGCTCTTATATTTTTGGGGTATTTTTTCTATACCCAGGCTAAAGCTGTAACCCAACATAACTTCATGCGAACCAGTTGAAAAGTTGGTCAATGCCGAGGTCGCAAAATCATAGGAATATCCTATTTTCAATCCATTCAGAACCTCAATCCCTATCATTCCCACAATGGCGGCACCAACCCTATAGGAAACGCCAACCCAAAACTTTTTATTGTACATGACAGTGGCATTCAAATCAATTTTTGTTATTTTGGTGTCGGAAGACAGCATCATCGAAGGCTGCAATTCAAAAGCAGGATTTGAAAGCTGGAGATTATAACCGGCATTGAGGTAAAAGCGCCTGATTATCTGTTCCTTTGCCTCGCTTGCCCCGGATGTGGTTTCAGACTGATAAACAAATTCGTTTTGTAACAAATGGGTGGATGAGATCCCAACGTACAATTCCTCAGTCCGGTAGAAAAGGCCGGCACCCATATCAATCATAATTTCATTCTGCTTTCCCTGGGGTATGGCATCATCTCCTGCAACGTGGATCGGTGAATTCGGAATTTCCCATTCACCTTCAAGCTGCCGGTTCAGAAAATTACCGCTTAATCCCAGGCCCAGTGTTCCATTGCCAATATGGAACTTGTAGGCATAGGACAAGGAAAGGGCAATGTCCTCGTTAAATCCAAGCCTGTCCCTCCAAATCGAAACGCCAACCCCGTGATCGGCCTTAAAGAGCCTGAACGGTGCGTCCAGGTTCAGGACAATATCTTCGGGGGCACCATCAATACCAACCCATTGCTTACGGTAGATACCATGGGTCGAAATCTTATCGGTGCTGCCGGCAGACGCGGGATTAACGGAGATCAGATCGTACATATAATGGCTTAGCTGTCGTTCCTGCTGTGAAAATGCATTCGACCAGGGGATCATAATGCATATGAACAGTATAATTTTTTTCATATTTCTACTATCTTACATTTGTTTATGGACCCACAAATTGCACCAAATTAAGCCTATATAAAAGGTAAAATAAGTAAAAATATTGTATAACCGCAAATCAAAATTTCCTGTGGGTTATCGCCCGGTATTCACATTATACTGAAATGGAAATCAAATGTTACTTCGTTCCGGTTTTTTTTCAAAAAAAAGTCGGCTGTTCGGGGAAGAATTAACCGCAATGTTGGGGGAAAGAAAAATTAACCACAAAGGAGCACGAAGGGTATTCACAAAGGCACACAAAGGGTATTTATAAAGAATGCAAAGTATGTATTGCCCTGTTCTCTTGTATTTTAAAATTGCTTCGTGCTCCTTCGTGAAATCCTTCGTGTTCCTTCGTGTTTAAGTTTTAATTGAATTTAACCACAAAGACGCTGCCTAATTCACCCTGTAATTGTACAAAAAATTGTCCCGGCTCCCAACCACAAGGTTAAACCTCGAAAGCGTATCCCCGAAATTTCCGATGCTGAATGGCGTATTGCCCTGAAGCGGAAATCCTTCATACAGCTTCCCATTGCTGTTGAACAGGTATATACGGTTTTCATTTCGGCATACCACACCCAGTTTCCGGTCACCGGATGAAAACTGGTAAAAAACGGGCCGGGTGTCTACCGGTTCGGTGAAGGTGTAGGTAAAAAGCCGTATCTTGTTCTGGTTAAAAACGGAAAGCCGGTTGCGGTCCATAAAAATATATTCCATTTCCCTGTCTCCGGTAAGATCCATGTAATCAAAATAATGATTGCCCGTAAACCGGTCAAGTTCAACGGTTTTAACCTGCCCGTTAAATAAAATGAAATATACCAAACCCGTGGTATCCGTGGTGACAACCCCGGCACCGGAACCATCCTTCGGAATATGCAACGAATAACTATTCCGCACCGACCTTGGAAAGAATGTATCGGTACTGATCCTGGTATTTCCCTTCCTGTCGAGAATATAAGTCCGGAACCGGTCACCGAACACAAGAAAATCCTTGTCTCCCACACGGAAGTGGTTCACCGGTTGATCCACTTCACTTTCCGACTGTCCAAAAGACCAGCCATCCAGCAGGGCTCCTGCTTTGGTATATGCATAGATCCTTCTGTCCTGGCAGGCGATAAAAAGCCTGTAATCCCTGTTGTTTTCGTAATCGAATACGGAGACACCGCATGTGGCCGGTGACCTCAGCCTGACAGGATACTTTTCGACAAAATTGCCTTTCCTGTCAACCATATAAATATAGTTGCTCGAACTGAACAGGAACTGGAGTTTTCCGTTGCGCAGGTAATCGACCTGGTAAATTTCACTGTTGATCGCTTCCGGCAGTTGTACCTTCCATAATATCCTGCCCATATTGTTGATCAGATAAATGTTGTGGTTCAGATCCTGAACAAACACTTCATTCTGCCTTGTCTGATGGTTTATTACAAACACCGGTTTGCCTTCCGCCAGGGTATCGAGTCTGCTCTCCCATACAGTGTGTGTCTCCCGGTCATAGGAAGAAAGATATTTCACCAGGAAATTGCTGTATACCATATTATTATTGGAGAACAGCTGAAACCCGGCCACGGGGACTTTCTGAAAAACCATTTCATAGTTTTTCCAGCTGTTCCCAAGATCCTTAACCAGAAAGGGAGAGAACACAGCACCACTTTTACTTAAATTGCTGAAAAACAATATATTGGACCGAGGTGACAAATTGTTTTTGAATTCTTTGTATGCCTCATCATTTTCAAGTGTTTTATTCAGCACCTTGTCATGGATAAGCGTTTTCAAGGATTGAACCGATGAGCCGAATACAAGGTAATTATCAATCAGCGCATAATAATGTTCATTAAGGCCCATATAGAGGTTGCCAAATAAACCGGATATCAGATTATTAACAGGCAAACGGTGAATTTTATAGGACAGCTCATTGTCGATCCTGTATTCTACGGTATAGGATTCTGCGGGCCTGGATTCCGACGCAGCCATTTTTTCGAGCAGGTTTGCCATTTTTGCCTCAGCCAGTCCCCGGCTTTTTATCCGGATCAGCACGAAAATGGCGGAGGTATCTCCCTCGGCAGGAGGAGAATCAAAGGCCAGGGTGATCTCATTGTCCATAATTTCAGTGAAATGAGCGGTGATATCCGTCCCACAGGCTTCATTCAGGCTTTGCAGCCTGTTGTTGTAAGATGTCAGTTTACCAAGTCCCTGCAAAAACGATTTGTAATTGCTGATATATTTCTCAGGATCTGAAATTCCCAGGGAGACAAAAGAGGCGGTTGAAGCCGGCAGTACTTCGTCTGCGGTGATTTTACGGGGAGACTGGCCGAGGAACAGGGAGGAAATGGATACCGCGGAATCGGGAGGGTTTATAAATCCATTCATTAGAAGCATGTCAGACAAAAGGTTCATATCCATTGCCGCCCAGCTGGCAAAGTTGTCGGCTGACTTTACCTTCCCGCGGAATGCGGATTTCATTATGGAAGCAAGGCCCGTCGAAAAACGAGAAAAGTTAATGATCACATTGGCATCCACATTTTTTCCCGCAGTATTATAGATTTCCTGAAAACCCTTGAGATTCAGGACTGAATTACCGGAATTGATCTGCCGTATGGCATCTTCAAGAACTATAGCTGAAAAGCTGATCATCAGAATATTGTGAGAAATGGCCCATGAGAAATCCTTTATGCCGGCTTCTCCGGCAAAGGCTGTTTCATGGATCACAACACCCTCATATTTCCGGTCGGTAATGGCGCCGCCTGTACCAATCAGATTTGTAACGAGTTCGGCCACGCTTTTCTCGCCATAGCGGGAAGGCAACCGCAATACATGAAGAATGCTGATCCTATCCCGGCCTGTAGCGTGAGCGGAGATAAACGCCGGGGTTGCCTGCAATATATCCCTGGCCTCGGGAACAAACCGGTACAGGGAATCGAGAAACCGGAGCTGCCGGTTGATGCGGTTAAAGGAAGGAATGGTTTTAAGCTGATTCCAGACCTGGTTGCTGACAGCGGTCTTTTCATTCAAAGCCTTGAAATTGTTGACCCGTATAATGACGAGGGCATTTAAGGGAACCGCTTTCAGGGGTTCGGAGCCTACAAGGGGTTTACGAATTGTGAAAAAAAGTAAAGCCGTTGCTATCAGGAAGCCTGTGATAATGAGTACGATAATTGTCCTTTTATATTTCGGCATGTGCAGGCTTGATAATCATCAAAAATAAGAAATCTTTTAGTATTTTTATTTGCCAAAACCCCGTACGAGCGATGCAGGTAAATCCGAAGATCGAAGAAAGCTGGAAAGAAACCCTTACAAATGAATTTGGCAGTCAGTATTTTGCTCTATTGAAGGAATTTCTTGTACGGGAAAAATCAAAATATACGGTATATCCACCCGGACAGCTTATTTTTAATGCTTTTCAGCTTACTCCGTTTGACAGGGTTAGGGTGGTGATCCTGGGCCAGGATCCGTACCATGGACCCGGCCAGGCACACGGATTGTGCTTTTCAGTGCCCAGGGGAATTGAATCACCCCCATCGCTTGTAAACATTTTTAAGGAAATCCAGTCTGATCTTGGTATTCCCGTGCCTTCTCATGGTAACCTGGAAAAATGGGCCAGGCAGGGGGTTTTGTTGTTAAATGCAACCCTTACGGTGCGTGCCAATCAACCCGGATCGCACCAGCGCAAGGGCTGGGAGAATTTTACACACGCTGTGATCAGGACGCTTTCGGAGAAGAGGGTAGGGCTGGTATTTCTGTTATGGGGCAAATTTGCGCAGGAAAAAGAGGCTCTTATTGATATCAACCGGCATTATATACTCAAAGCAGCTCATCCATCGCCCTTTTCGGCCTATAACGGCTTTTTTGGCTGCCGCCATTTTTCCAAAACAAACGAGATATTACGAAGACACGGACTGGAGGAAATTGATTGGAGAATTTGAAAATAGAGAATGGAAATTTGAAAATTTGAAAATTGAGTCTGCTCCGTAAAGTAATAAAATGAAATATGCCACGAAGACACCAAGTCACAAAGTTTTATATTCAGATTATATTCAATGGATTATAAATATATTTCTTAGTGTCTTTGTGCCTTTGTGGCAAAAAACATATTTTTCGGAGAGTACTCAAAATTTGAAAATGGATAATTTGGTATTTGTATTTCAGAAAATGACTTAATCGCTTAATCACTTAATCACCAGGTATCTACTCCTCATCCTCCGAAACATCATCACCGATTTCCAGGCTTTCAAAATTATCAAATTCATCATAGGAAGATGATTCAGTTTCTTCCTCTTCTTCGGAAGCATTGGTACGGGGCAGTTTTATCAGGTAATATATATCGTCGGTTTCGAAGGGAATAGCCACTTCAATTTCACCCCTGGGGTTGGTGAATGTAATCGTACGATCTTCGTACCCGTCGGGGTATTTTGCCTTCAGTTTCTCAACCATGTCCTCCGAGAGTTGCTCGTAAGATTTGATAATTCTTTTCTTTCCCACAGTTTTCCAAGTAATTAGGTTGTTCGATCAGATGGGGTAAATTTATATAAATTTTTTTCTCAATTGCAAACGCATTTCAGTTAATTTTATGGTAAATAAATTGCCGGGATTACTCCCGACCGTACGCTGCAGATTCTAAGCTGCACTGCATTAATAAGAACCGTTGACCCCTTCTGTTTCAGAAATTATTCTCAGTTAACACCACACTCACCGTTTCATCCTGAAGCCAATCGCATTGCTTAAGTTTTGCAAGGTTTATTTTCCCGATCAGGTAATTGAAACCGGGAGAGGCATGTTTGACGGAGATGCTGTCAAAATCATTCAGGTCAGGCGATACATTGTTATAACTTACATATATTTCCAGTTCGATATTTTGCGTGAACTCGTAATCAAGGTTCTGGCTGAGTTTCTTATATTCATACCGATACTGGTATGTTAATGCGGATATATCCGATAATACTGCAGAGCCGGTAGGATTACCTCCGGCACCCTTTCCCATGAAAAACTGATGTTCTGAAAAGGCTCCTTCCATAAGGAGTCCGTTATATTCATAGGTTACTTTGTTGAGGGTATCGGACAACGCCACGAATCGGGGAATGCAATAGGCAAAGACCTTATTGTCCATTTTCTTGCATTTTGCAACCAGCTTTATGCTGTCATTTTTTTCACGTGCATAGCGTATATCTGCATCTTTCAGGTTCTGGATGCCATAATTAAAAATATCATCAGGTTTTAGCAATATACCGAATGCATGAACAAGGATTATCAGTAATTTGTATTTGGGATCCAGTCCTTTTACATCCAGGCTCGGATCACTTTCTGCAAAGCCGAGCTCCTGAGCCCGTTTAAGGGCTTCATTGAAACGCAGGCCATGTTCAAAAAGATGGGTTAAAATATAATTGGTAGAGCCGTTCAGGATACCTTCAACGGATGTGAGGAGATCATTGTCATAATACTCCTCCAGGTTTCGGATCACCGGAATGCTGGCGCAACATGATGCTTCATACAGGAATGGTGTATTGTAATCACGCTGAAGCTTAAGCAGGGCTTCGAAATTCTCGGCAATCATCTTTTTATTGGCGGATACCACGGCCTTTTTCTTTCTGAGCGCAGATGAAACAATTTCGAATGCAGCCTCTACTTCATCAATTAATTCCACCACCACATCAATTTCGGGATCATTCAGGATCTCGTCCCGGCTGGTGGTGAAGAAAGAGGGATCAATCGGTCGTTTTTTCTCCGGATGCTTGATGCAGATTTTTTTAATTTCAGCGTTGATTCCCCTGGTTTGATGTAAAACAGTGTACAGACCCTGGCCTACGCAGCCGAATCCGAATACACCAAGATTGATCTTTCTTTCCATTGGTTAATAATTACAATACGGTATCTGAAAAAAGGCCCAGGATGAATAAAAATAAAAAATCCCTTTTGAAAGGTCAAAAGAGATCGTGATGTAAATATCCTGCAGCAGAAAGTTAATGAACGTGGAACAAATATAGTATTATTCCTGCAAATTCCCCGTTTAATCTGTTTGGGGTTGAACTTTTTGAAGCAAACGCCTGTTTTAAGATAAACTTTAAAACAAACAGGTATGAAACGGGTAATGGTAATTTTTGCCGGATTACTGGCAGGATGGTCTTTAATGGCTCAACCCGCCGGCGGACAATTTTTCGTCGGTGGCAATTTCAACCTCTACACTACAACCGACAAGTCAAAAGCCGGTGGTACCACGGAAAACAACGGGACTGAAACCTTCATCACCATTTTACCCATGGCAGGCTACTTCTTATCCGACAGGATCGCTGTCGGTGCCAGGGCGGGTCTGGATGCCTATATTCAGAAATACCCGGGAGAAGATCCTGACAAATATTCATCCGTGATCTTTGTAATTAATCCATTTGCACGGTATTACCTGATTTCCGGGACCGGTGGTTTATTTGCCGAAGCATTCCTGAATGCAGGATTTGGAACCGACAAGACTTTTTATGAAGCGACCACCGTTTCCGCCAACACATTGAACTTTTCAATCGGAGTTGCCCCGGGAGTTTATTATTATGTAACAAAAAAGCTGGCGCTGGAGAGCAAATTCGGATGGTTCGGATTTGAAACGGACGTAAATAAGCAGGACAATGATACGAAGGATATTCAAAGCACTTTCGGACTTATGTTATCCCCTGATTTTATTATTTTCGGACTTACCTTTACTCTCTGATCTGATACCCTGTAAGGGTATCCTCCACCCTGACAGGGTGTACCATGATTCTTGCATTTTTTTCAAACTTCTTTTTAATTTTATCGTTTCAAATGATGTGTAACGATCAAGGAGTTTATTAACAGATGAGAACGATTTTAACTGTGGTTTCCGGATTAACACTCAGTAATTTATTTATGACTTTTGCCTGGTACGGCCATCTGAGAAATATGAAGTCGTATCATTGGTTCATTGCAGCACTGGTAAGCTGGGGAATAGCATTATTCGAGTACCTGATACAGGTTCCCACAAACCGGATCGGGAGCCATAACCTTTCGGTGGGCCAGCTGAAAATAATGCAGGAGATCATCACGCTGAGCGTATTCGTTCCTTTCAGCATTTTGTACCTGAAGGAACCATTTAAGCTCAACTATTTATGGGCCGGAATGTGTATGATGGGGGCGGTGTACTTTATGTTTAAATAGGTGGAAGTCGGGAGTCGGAAGTCGGAGTCCGAAGTCCGGAGTTGGGAGATGGAAGATAGAAGATGGAAGATGGATATTAAAAAATGCTAAAAGTGTTCCATGGAACGATTTTTGTTGTAATATTGCGTAAATGTTATGCTTATGAAAAATGTTTTACTCTTCGCAATCGTCCTGTTTATCTGCGTTACGTCAATAACCGCGAGTGATCTGCCTTCCGTTTCAAAATTGCGTTCCCAATACAAGGACTTACAAATAGCAAAACAGGATCAACCTTCAAAGAACCTTGAAATTTATCCCAACCCTGTGACAGAGGGCCGGTTGACAATCTCATCCTCTGAGAATATCGCCTCCGTCCAGATTCTGAATATTACCGGTAAGATGGTCATCAACCAGGAATATGACGGAAATTCCAGCATCATTTATATTGAACTGGATAAACTCGAAAAGGGAGTATACCTGGTAAGGGTCAATTTCCCGGGTAAGGAATATCTTACCGAAAAAATCATGGTAAAATAGATTGGTCCGGCGCTTCAAGGGTCAGGGACCGCTTGAAGGCCTATTCCGGCTTCGTGCTTCGTGCTTCCAGCTTCGTGCTTCCAGCTTCGTGCTTCGTGCTTCGTGCGTCTCACTTCCCTACAGCATCCCAAGTTCCAGCAGGGCTTCCTCCGACATCATAGACTGGTTCCAGGGCGGATCAAAAACAAGGTTGATGTCT